>Ga0209689_1000178_pt1 | contig 39510 bp, 33 predicted proteins | sample GraSoiAngelo_149_FD_187119 | JGI IMG/M metagenome (GOLD analysis project Ga0209689, IMG submission 187119) | Grasslands soil microbial communities from the Angelo Coastal Reserve, California, USA - 14_1009_09_30cm (SPAdes) (version 2) | ecosystem: Environmental > Terrestrial > Soil > Grasslands ... | reverse complement strand
GCAGGCGACCGACGATCTCGTGTTCGACGTCGGCGAGACCGAGCTGCGCTGGGAAGACAACGTCGTCTACAACCAGGAGCAGCGCGGCGAGAGCATCGCGTGGACGCTCTACAAGGACGGCGTCCGCTCCCTCGCGTTCAAGCCGGGCGTCGAGGAGGCGGAGATCGTGAACTTCCTGGGCGTGTTGCAGCGGGCGCGCAACCTCCAGGCCGACGCCGCGGACGATCTCCTGACGCTGCTCTGGGCGCAGGACTTCCAGTTCGTCAGTTACACGTTCCGAGAGCTCGCCACCGAAAACGCGGTGCCGATCGAGGCCGGCGATACCATCACGTCGGCGCCGCCGACCGACGTGCGGCACGCGGTGGAGCAAGAGGCGCCGCCCAAGCGCGAGGGCGTGGTGTCGATCGACGACTTCGACACCACGCTCTACTTTCTGGAAGACAGTGAGGTCGAATACCTCAGGAAGGACGTCGAGCGCGAGTACGCACAGGACCTGCGCCGTAACGTGCTCTCGATGCTGTTCGATCTGCTCGAGCTGCAGACCTACGGTACCGTCCGCGCCGAGCTCATCTCCATCGTCGAAAACTTCATCCCCTACCTGCTCGGGGCCGCCGACTTCCGTTCGGTGGCCCTCATTCTGCGGGAGACGCGCGCCATCCTGCAGCGGGCCCGGGAGCTGATCCCCGAGCACCGCAAGACACTCGAGGGTCTGCCCGCCCGCCTGTCGCAGCACGACGCGCTGTCGCAACTCCTCCAGTCGCTCGACGAAGCGGCCGTCCATCCCACCGAGGACGAGCTGTCCGAGCTGTTCCAGGAGCTCCGGCCCGACGCGCTCTCGACCTTGATGGTGTGGGTCGCCAAGCTGCACGACGAGCGCGTGCGGGATCTGGTGCAGGCCGCCGCCGCCCGACTGGCCCAAGCGAACGCGGGCGAGGTCCTCAAGGCGCTCGCCAGCGAGGACAGCGCCGCCCAGCTCGAGATGGTGAAGCTGGCGGGGCGCCTGAAGCTCCCGGGCGCACCGGAAGGCATGGAGCCGCTGCTCGCCTCGGAGGACCGCGGGCTCAAGCTCGCCGTCGTCGAGGCGCTCACGGCGATCTCGAGCCCCTCGGCCATGCGGCTGCTGGAGAAAGCGATCGACGATGCCGACCGCGATGTGCGGATCGCCGCCGTGCGGTTTCTCGGTTCCCGCGGCTATCGCAATGCGGCGGCGCGCATCCAGTCGATGGTCACCGGCTCCAAGCTCCGGAGCGCCGATCTGACCGAGAAGATGGCGTTCTTCGAGGCGTTCGGAGCGCTCGTGGGAGCCAAGGGGATCCCGGCGCTCGAGAAGATGCTCGCCGCCAAGGGGCTGCTCGGAAGGAAGGAAGATCCCGAGACCCGCGCCTGCGCGGCGATGGCGCTCGGCAAGGTCCGTACGCCGGAGGCGCGCGCGGTGCTCGAGCGCGCGGCCCAGGATAAGGACGCGCTGGTGCGCAACGCCGTGACCCGGGCGCTGCGCGAGGTCGGCACATGACCGGCGGCGGCCCCCCGCGCGGCTCGATCGCCGAGACCGTTCAGACCACAGATGGGTTCCTGCGTCACGCGGGGCGCGAGTTTCTGGTCGTGCTCTACACCGCGGTCCGCTCCCTCAAGCTGTATCCGCTCGAGAACGCCCAGGTGCAGAAGGCGCTGGACGATCTCACCGCCACGACCAAGCACCTGTTGGACGTGGAGAAGGAGATCGAGCTGCGCATGCAGGGCGAGTTCATTTTCGTCAACTCCACTCGCCTCCGGCTCGATCTCGACAACTACGCGTCGTTCTCCCACATCCTCGGCGTGCTGCGGCAAAGCGGCATCGGCGCGGTGCGCATCGACGAGGGGGTGGAGCGCAAGCAGCTGCAGATCTTCGTCTCGCTGCTGCTGTCGTACGCGGCCAAAGAGGTGACCGCGACGAAGGTCTTCGAGCTCGCACAGAAGCTGTCGGACGCCGGCGTGACGCACATCGGTGTCGAGCCCCCGTTGGAGACCGACGAAGACAGCGAAGACGAGGAGCGGCAGAAGGAGGCGGCGAAGCGCACGTACGCGCGCTCGGTGGCCGTGACGAAGGAGGTCATCAACTCGATCCGCATGGGCCGGACGGCCAACGTGAAGAAGGTGAAGCGGGCCGTGCAGGCGATCGTGGATCAGGTGCTCAACAACGAGGCCTCGCTGGTGGGCCTCACCACCCTGCGGGACTACGACGAGTACACGTTCACGCACTCCGTCAACGTGTGCATCTTCTCGGTCGCGCTGGGCCGCAAGCTCGGCCTCACCAAGCTGCAATTGTACGACCTGGGCATGGCCGCCCTGTTCCACGACGTGGGCAAGTCGCGCGTGCCCCTCGAGGTGCTGAACAAGCAGGGCGGCTTGACCGACGAGGAGTGGCGCATCATGCAGGCCCACCCCTGGCTCGGCGTGCTCACCCTGTTCGGGCTACGCGGCTACGGCGAGATCCCCTATCGGGGCATGATCGTCGCCTACGAGCACCACATGAAGACGGACCTCACCGGCTATCCCAAGTCGCTGCGATCGCGCGAGCTGTCCATTTATTCCAAGATCGTCGCCGTGGCCGACGGGTTCGATGCCGCCACGAGTCGGCGGGTTTACCAGACCGTGCCGATCCAGCCCGATCAGGTGCTCAAGGAAATGTGGGAAAACCCGCGGCGCGGCTACGACCAGATCGTGGTGAAGGCCTTCATCAACCTGATCGGCATCTATCCGGTGGGAACGTGCGTCATCCTCGACACGTACGAGGTGGCGCTCGTGCACAGTGCCAATCCGGACGTCACCCACGTGCATCGACCCGTGGTCCGCATCGTGACTACGCCCGAGGGCGGCGTGCAGCACCCCGGATTCCTGGCCGACCTCGCGCAGCGCGATGCCGAAGGCCATCATCCCCGCTCGATTGTGAAGGTCACCGACCCCATAAAATACGGCATCAACGTCAGCGACTACTTTGTCTGAACACCCCATCGCCGCACGCTGGCGGGTTATCCGGGGCGATGCAGGGGCGCGACGCGCCGCGCTCATTCCGTACCTGACCGCCGGGTTTCCGACACCCGAGTTGTCCCTCGAAGCCCTGCGGCTCCTCGCCGCGGCGGGCGCGGACTTCGTGGAGGTAGGAATCCCGTTCTCGGATCCCCTGGCGGACGGGCCCACCATCCAACGCTCCACCCAGGCCGCGCTGGACCAGGGCATGACGGTGCCGCGCGTGCTCGAGCAGATCCGCCACGCCGCCCTCGAGATCCCGGTGGTGGTCATGACGTACTTGAACCCGTTGATGGCCTTCGGGCTCGAGCGCTTCGTGCGCGAGGCCGCCGCCGCCGGCGTCTCGGGACTCCTGCTCACCGACTTTCCCGCCGGCGCGGACCCCGACCTCGAGGCCATGGTGAGAGCGAGCCCGCTCGCGCTGATCCGCCTGATCGCGCCGACCACGACGCCCGATCGCCTGGCGCGCGCCGTGCAGGGCGCGAGCGGATTCCTGTATCTCATCTCCCGCCTCGGGGTCACCGGAGCGCGCGATGCGGTGCCCGCCGACCTCGCCGAGCACGTCGCCCGCGTGCGGTCGGCGAGCGCACTGCCCCTGGCCGTGGGGTTCGGGATCAGCACGCCCGCCCAGGCCCGCGCCACGGCGCGGCTCGCCGACGGCGTCGTCGTCGGCAGTGCGATCGTTGATGCGCTGGCCGCGGGCGGGCTCGGCGCCGCCGAGCGCCTGGTCCGCCAGCTCGCCGCCGCGATCCGGGAGGGGACCGCGTGACCGCCAACCGCCTGGTCACGATCTACAGTCGGGCGCTCGCCATCGGCGGATTGCTCGCGCTGGCCGCGGCCCTCATCGTGGACCCGCGCTGGACCGGGCAGCCGCTCGAGTTGTTGGGACTGCTCGTCGCCGCCCTGCTGTTGCGCGGCGGGCAGGTGCCGCTGAGCAAGTATTCCTATCTCACCCAGACCGGACTCGTGGCGTTGGTCGGGAGCCTCGCGGTGGGCGTGCCGGCGACGGCGCTCGCGCTGGCGGGCGGCGTGCTCGGCGCCGACTGGCTGTGGCAGAAGAAGATGTTCCTCGCGGCGCTCGTGAACGTGGGACGCGAAGTGATCGCGCTGCTCGGGAGCTACGGCGTGTACGCGGGTGCCCTGCGGCTCTCGAACGTGACGGCTCCCGGGTTACACGTGGAGCTGATACCGGCGCTGTTCTTCTTCTGCCTGGCGTACTTCGTCATCAGCCGCCTGCTGTTCTACTTCGCGTTGATCATCCGTGGCAAGCTCGAGCAGGACGAGCGCCTCCTCATCCTGCGATACGAGTGCATCGGGTATGGCGCGACCGTGATCGCCACCGGGATCGTCGTGGGCACGGTGAGCTACTGGCCGCCGCTCGCCTGGGTGTTCGTGGCGGCTGCGCTCGGCGCCCTGGGGTTGCTCTTCAAGCACACGCTCGAGGAGGCGATCGCCGCCGAGGAGCTGAACAAGATCCACGCGATGGAAGCCGTGATCACGAGCAACATCAGCCTCGAGGACTCGTTCGCCCGGATCGAGCGGCTGGCGCATCGCCTGGTGGATTGGGGCGACTTCCGCATCTACCGACGTCAGGAGGGCGCGCTTCGGCTCGCCTATCGCGGGCAAATCGGGCGCGCGGCGCGCGGTGAGCCCACTCCGGATACCGCCGCGGTGCGCGAGCACGTCACCCGGACGGGCGAGGCCGTCGTCATCCACGACGTCACCCGCGACAAGCGCATCGCCGACGCGCCGCTCGCGGTGCAGAGTCTCGTCATGGTGCCGCTCAAGTTCGGCGATCACGTGATCGGGACGCTCGAGCTCGAGCACCACAAGCGCAAGGTGTATCGGGGCAAGGACGTGATCACCATCAACACGTTTGCGAACCAGCTCGCCACCGCGATCCACATCACCGAGCTGCGCCGGCCGTTGGTCGAAACCGTGGAGACGCTCACGCAGCAGCTCGCCACGCTGGCGCGCGCCGCCGTGTCGATGCGCGAGGCCGCCGGCGCGGTGGCCCTGTCCACCGGAACGATCCGCCAAGGCGTGCTGGCGGAGGAAGGCGAAGTCTCCGGCGGGCTCGAGGCCACGGAGAGCCTGGCGCGGGTGTCGCGGCGCGTGTCGGAGGACGGGACCGAGGCGGCACAGGCCTCGAGCATCGCAAGCGAGGTCGCCAACAAGAATCGCCACCAGATCCGCGACGCGATCGGCCGCCTCGTGGCCCTGAAGGCGTTCGTGGGAGAGGCCTCGAGCAAGGTCCAAGGGCTCGGGCAGGTGAGCCGACGTATTACCGGATTCATCGCGTCGATCCGCGAGCTCGCCGACATGACCAACCTGCTGGCGCTCAACGCCGCCATCGAGGCGGCGCGGGCCGGCAAACACGGCAAGGGGTTCGCCGTGGTGGCGGAAGAAGTCCGCCGGCTGGCGGAGCAGAGCTCGACTGCCGCTCTCGAAGCGGGCGAGCTGGTGCAGGACATCCACCGACAGGTAGGTGAGGTCGTGGAGCAGATGCGGCGGGGGCAAGTCAACGTGGGTGGCGTGGAGGAGCTCTCCTCGGCGGCGCTCGAGGCGTTGGACGCGATCGTCGCGGCGACGGCCGAGGCGACGTCGCACGCCCAGCGGATCGCGGCCGCGGCGGGTGACCAGGACAAGGCATTCGGGAAGCTGCGCCAGCGCATCCACGCCGTGGCCGCAATCGCCGGGAAGAACCGTGCCGAGGCGGACGACGTCGCCACCCGCGCCGAGGAAGCGGCGCGGGGACTCAGCGATCTCGAGCGCGCCACCCGAGAGCTCGAGGACGTCGCGGCGATGCTGCGGGAGCTGACCCGCGGCTTTGCCAGCATCGCGTAGCGCGCTTACCATTCCCGCGTGGCCAAGGGTGAGGCGGAGCGCGCGTACGTGGCGCTGGGCTCGAACATCGGCGACCGCGCCGCGCACCTCGCATACGCACGGGCGCGACTCGCGGCGCTGCCGGGCACGCGCCTGCTCAAACAGTCCCGCGTCGAGGAAACCGCCCCCCTCGGGCCGGTGCCGCAGGGGGCCTACCTCAACCAGATGGTCCTCCTCGAGACCGCCCTCGAGCCCACCGACCTTCTCGTCCAGCTGCACGCGATCGAATCGGAGCGGGGCCGCGAGCGCCGGGCGGGGGTCCGCTGGGGACCGCGGACTCTGGACCTGGACATCGTGCGCTTCGGCGATCGGGTGTTGCGTGAGCCGCACCTCGTACTGCCACATCCCGAGCTTCCGAACCGCCCCTTCTGGCTGCGGGAGCTGGCGGAGCTCGACGCCGCGCTGTCGCCGCGGCCGACTCCCGATGGCTGACGAGACCAAGCCCGTCACCACCCACGAACTCCTCGCCATGAAGGCGCGCGGCGAGCGCATCGTCGTGCTTACGTGCTACGACGCGTTGTTCGCACGCCTGCTCGACGAATCGGGCGCCGACGTCCTGTTGGTCGGAGACTCGGTCAATCAGGTGCTCGCCGGTGCGGAGACGACGCTCTCCGCCACGCTCGAGCAGATGATCTATCACACGAAGATCGTACGGCGCGGCGCCGTGCGCGCGTTAGTGGTGTGCGACATGCCCTTCCTGACCTACCAGGTTTCTCCGCCCGAGGCGATCCGAAACTGCGGCCGCGTCATGCAGGAGACCGGTTGCCACGCGGTGAAGCTCGAGGGTGGCGGGGCGATGGCGGAGACGGTGCGCGCCCTGGTGGACGTCGGCATCCCCGTGATGGGCCACCTCGGTCTCACTCCTCAGTCGGTGCACGCATTGGGTGGCTACCGGGTGCAGGGACGTGACGAGCAGACTGCCGAGCGCCTCAAGCTGGACGCCAAGGCGTTGCAGGATGCAGGTGCCTTTTCGATCGTGCTGGAACTCGTGCCCGCGCCGCTCGCCTCCCAGATCACGACGTCGCTCACGATTCCCACCATCGGCATCGGTGCGGGACCCGCCTGCGACGGCCAGGTACTCGTGCTCCCGGACATGCTGGGGTTGAACGACCGGTTCACCGCCAAATTCGTGAAGCGCTACGCGGCGCTCGCGGACGATGTGCGGGAGGCCGTGAAGCTGTATGCGGCCGAGGTACGCGAGGGCCGGTATCCCGGTCCAGAGCATTCGTTTCCGAAGTGAATGATTGGACGCGGCGGGACGTGCTCGCGATGCTGGCAGCGGCGGCCTGGACGCCGCTCGTGCCGCGCCGCAGGTCGAACGTGACGGCCGCCGGCGCGCGCGGCGGGCCGAGCGGGTTTCGGGTCCGGACGATCACGGCGGGCACGAACCTGCAGAGCCTCGCCGATACCCGAGCCGTCGACGCCGCCCTCGCCACTCTGAAGCGGGCGAAGCGGGCCGTCACGGACGCCGGCTACGAAGTGCAGACCGTCCGCATCGCGACCCAGCCGCTGCTCGAGGACGCCGGAGCTCGCGCGCGCGCAGCTGCCCTGGCCGCGCTGCAGGCGCTCGACCGCGCCGTGGTCGCCGAGTCCGCGCTGTTGAGCATCGGGCCCGTTCTCGCCCCCGACGGTGATGATCCCGATTTCGCCGCGTGGGCCGCCGAGCTCGCCCGCACGACACGGAACGTCAGCTTCACGGTGCGGGTCGCGTCCCCCGAGCGCGGCACGTCGCCGCGCGGGGTCACGGCCGCAGGTGATGCCATGGTGGCGATCGCGCGCGCCACCCCAGGAGGCATCGGGAATTTCCGGTTCGCCGCCGCCGCCAACGTGCCCGCCGGGACGCCGTTCTTTCCCGTCGCGTACCACAGTGGGTCGGACGCCATGGCCATCGGCCTCGAATCGCCTCCGTTGCTGTCCGCCGGACTCGCCGGGGCCAACACCCTGGGAGAGGCCAAACAACATCTCACGGAGTTGCTCGAGTCCCGGCTCGGACCGCTGGAGCACCTGGTGCGGGATATCGCCCGTCGCGAACGGCGCAGCTACACCGGCATCGACGTCTCGCCGGCGCCGGGCAAGGACGCGAGCATCGGGGAGGCCATCGAGGCGCTCACCGGGGTCCCGTTCGGTGCGCCTTCGACGCTCGCGGGGTGCGCGGCGATCACCGATGTGCTCAAGAGCCTGCGGGTGAAAACGTGCGGGTATTCGGGCCTCATGCTCCCCGTCCTAGAAGATCCCGTGTTGGCGCGACGGGCGTCGGAAGGGCGGTTCAGCGTGCGGGACCTGCTGCTGTATTCCAGCGTGTGCGGCACGGGGCTCGACGTCGTGCCACTGCCGGGCGACAGTCGGGCGGACCGGTTGGCAGCCCTGATCGCCGATGTAGCGGCCCTCTCCACCAAGCTTCGCAAGCCCCTCTCCGCGCGGTTGTTTCCGGTCCCCGACAAGGCGGCGGGTGAGATCGCGCACTTCAACGATCCCTATCTCACCGACTCGGTCGTGCTCAAGGCGGAATAGCGCCGCGCGCCATGCACGAGCTCACGAGCCCGAAGGACATGCGCGACTGGTCGCGCGCCGAGCGTGCTCGGAGCCGCCGCGTCGGGTTCGTCCCGACAATGGGATTCCTCCACGAAGGGCACCTCCAGCTCGTGGACCGGGCGAAACAGCGCGCCGACCGCGTCGTGCTGAGCATCTTCGTGAACCCGCTCCAGTTCGGCCCCGCGGAGGACCTGGCGCAGTACCCGCGCGACCTCGCGCGCGACCGCACGCTCGCCGCCGAGCGCGGCGTCGATTGTCTCTTCGTCCCCGACACGGCGGCGATGTACCCCACGGAGCCGCTGGTGCGCGTGAGCCCGGGGCCCATGGCCGACGCCCTCGAGGGCGCCGCCCGGCCGGGGCACTTCGCCGGCGTCCTCACGGTGGTGGCGAAGCTCTTCCACATCGTCGAGCCCGACGTCGCAGTGTTCGGGCGCAAGGACTTCCAGCAGGCCATGCTGGTACGGCGTCTCGCGGCGGACTTGGACTTCGGGCTGGAGATCGACGTCGCGCCCACGGTGCGCGAGCTCGACGGCTTAGCCCTTTCGTCGCGCAACACGTACTTGAAGGGCGACGACCGCCGCGCGGCGCTCGCGTTGTCGCGCGCGCTGCGGGCGGTGGAACAGGCGTGGCGCGGCGGCGAGGCGGCCCCCGGGCCGCTCGCACGCCGGGGTTTGGAGGTCCTGAGGGCACCCGGCGTAGCGCCCGAATACCTGGCGCTGGTCGACGAGCAGATGCGCCCGGTGGCCCGGGTCGATGCACGCACGGCGGTCCTGGTGGCGGCGAAGGTCGGCACGACGCGCCTCATCGACAACGTGGTGCTCGGCGAGGGCGTGGCCGCCGATACCGCGGTGCGGGCCTAATGCGCCTGCCCCTCTGGGCCGTCGTCACTCCCGAGCGCCGCGCGCACGTCGAGCGTGTGGTGGCGCTCCTCGCCACGTGGGCGATGGCAATGCGCATCCCCGAACGCGAGCGCGCACGCTGGCTTAAGGCAGGGTGGTTGCACGACGCGCTGCGCGACGCCCCCGCGGCAAACGAGCTCGCCCATGGCCCACTCGCGGCCGAACGCGCCACCCATGACGGTGAGACGGACCCGGGAGTTCTCGCCGCGGTGCGCTACCACTCGCTCGGGTTTGCCCAGTGGGATGACGTCGGCAAGATGCTCTACCTCGCCGACTATCTCGAGCCCGGGCGACCCTTCGACCAGGAGCTGCGGCGTTCGCTCGCGGCCCGAGTGCCCGAGGAGCGAGACGCGATTCTGAAACAGGTCGCCGCCCGTCGCATCGCGCGCGTGATCGAGGGCCGCTGGCCGCTCCCACGGGAGACGGTGGACTTCTGGAACGCGCTCGTCGGATACTGATCGCCGGCGCCACGGCACTCGCCGCCTGCCGCGGAGACCGTGGGGGCGGCGCCGCGCTGCCCGTGCCCGGAGCGGCGGGTGCCGCGCCCCGCGTCACGGTGGAAGTGCTGAACGCGAGCGGCACGCCGGGGCTCGCGAAGGTCGGGACGCGCGTGCTGCGGCGCGCCGGCATCGACGTGCTCACCTATGGCAACGCACCGGAGACGGTGGGAACCCTCGATTCGACGCGCATCGTCGTCCGCCGCGGGACGGAAGAGGTGGGGCGACGGGTGCGGCGGGCGTTGGGTCTGGGCCGGGTCGTCGTGCAGCCGGACAGCGCCCGGCTACTCGACGCGAGCGTGCTCCTCGGTGCCGACTTTGCGCCGCGCCTCGAGTTCCACCCGTAGCTGCCCGCACGCGGCGCTGATATCGAGCCCGCGGCTGCGGCGCAGCACCGCCTCCACGCCGTGGCGCCGGAGCCGTCGCTCGAACCCGAGCATCTGTGCCCGGGGGCTGGGCGAGAGGTCCGGCGCCCCGCCGGGGTGGAGCGGCAGCAGGTTCACGAGCGCGCCCAGCGGGCGCGCGACCTGTGCCAGCTGATCCGCCTGCTCGAGCGCGTCGTTCTTTCCTCCGATGAGGACATACTCGAGCGTCACCCGCCGACGGAATCGCGTCAGCGCCGCAATCACCGCCGGCAGGGTGTACTTCTTCTCTATCGGCATCAGCTCGTGCCGCAGCGTAGGTGTCGGCGCGTGCAGCGAGAGAGCGAGCCGAAACTGCTCGGGCCGTTGCGCCAGCTTCGCGAGGTTCGGCAGGATACCGACCGTCGAGACGGTGATGTGCCGTGCTCCGATGCCGAATCCCTCCGCATGGTTGAGAATGGTGAGCGCGCCATCCACGGCGTCCCAGTTGAGCAGCGGCTCGCCCATGCCCATGAAGACGACGTTGGTTGGTTTCAGCGCGGCGTCGAGCAGCATCACCTCGCGCACCTGACACGCGATCTCCGCCACCGACAGGTTCCGCCGAAAGCCCATCCGCCCTGTCGCGCAGAACACGCAACCGAGTGCACAACCGACCTGGGACGAGATGCAGAGCGTGCGCCGCTTCCCCTCGGGGATGAGCACCGACTCGACCGCCTCGCCGTCCCCCAGATCCCAGAGGTACTTCTCGGTGCCGTCCTGCGAGACCTGACGCGTCGAGAGTGCAAGCCGGCGCAGCGGAAACGGCTGGGCCAGTACGCGCCGCAGCGCCGCGGGCAGTTCGGTCGCGTCGTCCCACGACCCCACGGGACGCTCCCACAAGCGAGCCAGAATCTGTTTGGCGCGATACGCCGGCTCGCCGTGCTCGCCGAGCCACTGGGCGAGTGCCACGCGCGCCGCCTCGGGCGCTAGGCTCAGCAAATCGACCATGTAAGTGCCGCTCGGGACATGCGTTGCATCTCAACCCTAACTTAACTATCTTCAATCGTTTAGGACACTTGGATCACTTTGCGCCTGTCCGAGCTCTTGACCCCCGCTCGCATCCTGGTCCCCCTGCACGCGACCGACAAGGAGGGGGTGCTCCGGGAACTCGTGGACGTAGTTGCGGTTGGCAACGGAGGGCCCTCCGAAGAAGTGCTCGGAGCCATTCTCGAGCGGGAAAGACAGTTCCCCACCGGCATCGGTTACGGCGTCGCTGTCCCCCACGGGAAAACGCCGGTCCTCTCCGCCCTGGTCATCGTGGCGGGGACCACGCTCGCACCGGTGCCGTACGAAACGATCGATGGCGAGCCGGTCCGGCTGTTTTTTCTCCTCGCCGGCCCGGAGTCATGCGCCGGAGCCCATGTCAAGGCGTTGAGCCGGATCTCGCGGCTGGTGCGCCGCGAGCCGGTGCGGGACCGGCTCTTGAGCGCCCGGACTCCCGAAGAATTCTACCGCGTGTTGTGCGAGGCGGAGGTACCATAGACAGCGTCGGCTCCACATCCAGACGTACGCACCGCTGCGGCGAGCTGCGCCTGCAGCACGTCGGCCAACGCGTGCGGCTGGGTGGCTGGGTACACCGTCGGCGGGATCTGGGCGGGATCGTTTTCATCGACCTGCGCGACCGAGCGGGGATCGTCCAAGTCGCCGCCGGGCCAGGGGCCCCGGAGGAGGTGCGGCGAGTGGCGGGCGGACTCACGAGCGAGTCGGTCGTCGAGGTCGAGGGCCACGTGACCGCGCGCCCCGCGAACATGAAGAACCCCGAGCTCGCGACCGGCGACGTGGAGGTGCAGGCGACGAAGCTGGCGGTCGTGGGCCCGGCGATCACGCCGGCGATCCCCGTGGCCCGCGGGAAAGGCGAAGAGCTCGCCGCCGAGGAGCTGCGGCTCAAGCACCGCCACCTGGATCTGCGCCGTCCCGAGATGCAGGGCAACCTCATGCTGCGCCACCGGCTGCTGCAGCGGGCGCGCCGTACGCTGTCCGATCTGGAGTTTCTCGAGATCGAGACCCCGGTGCTCACCAAGCCGACGCCGGAGGGTGCGCGCGACTACTTGGTGCCATCGCGGGTGCACCCGGGGGAGTTCTACGCGTTGCCGCAGTCGCCCCAAATCTACAAGCAGCTGCTCATGGTGTCCGGCTTCGACCGCTACTTCCAACTGGCGCGCTGCTTCCGGGACGAGGATCTGCGCAACGACCGGCAACCCGAGTTCACTCAGATCGACCTCGAGGCGTCGTTCGTCGGGCAGGAAGATGTGCTGGGCTACGTGGAAGCCGTGCTGCTCGCCCTGTGGGACGAGGCGGGCCACACGATCGCCCGGCCGTTTCCACGCATCACTTGGCGCGAGGCGATGGAGCGCTACGGCACGGACAAGCCCGATCTGCGCTTCGGCTTCCTGATCGCCGACTGGACGGCGCAGGTGAAGCCCCTCGCCGTCCCGTTCTTCCAAACGGCGCTGAAAGACGGCGCGCGGGTCCGCGGGCTCGCGGTGAAGGGCGGGGGCGTGCTGTCGCGCAAGGACGTGGACCAGCTGGCCGAGAGTGCGAAGCAACTGGGCGGCGCGGGCCTCGCCTGGGTGAAGCGTCAGGGCGAGCAGGTCTCGGGATCGGTCGGCAAGCACTTCACGGCCGAGGTGCTGGGCGAGCTCGGCGTGGGCGACGGCGACGCAGCGCTGATGACGGTGGGCCCCGACCGCACGACGTCCCCGGTGCTCGACCGCGTGCGCCAGGAGGTGATCCGCCGGCTCGGCTCCTCACCCAGCGCGACACACGCGTTCTGCTGGGTGGTGGACTTCCCGCTGTTCGAGCCCGACCCGGAGACGGGGAAGCCCGTGTTCGCCCATCACCCGTTCACCTCCCCGCACCCGGATGATATAGCCCGGCTGGACAGCGATCCGTTCAGCTGCCGCGCGCTCCACTACGATGCCGTCTACAACGGTAACGAGCTGGGCTCCGGCTCTATCCGGATCACCGATGCGGCTGTCCAGCGCCGTGTGTTCGAACAGCTTGGCATGTCGTCCGAAGAGGCCGAAGCCCGGTTTGGGTTCTTGTTGAACGGCTTGCAGGCGGGCGCGCCGCCGCACGGCGGGTTCGCGATCGGGTTCGACCGCGTGACGATGCTGCTCGCCGGCGTCGCGAGCCTGCGCGACGTGATCGCCTTTCCCAAGACGACGACCGCGCGCGCCTTGTTCGAGGGTGCGCCCGCGCCGGCTGCTCCGGCAGACCTGGCGGCGCTCCACATCGAGGTCAAGCGATGAGCGACGAGATCACCCACCGGCTTTCGACCGAGGGCGTGGATCCGCTGGCGCTCGCGGGCGTGAACGACGGCAACCTGGTCGCGCTCGCGCAGCGGCTCGGCGTGCGGGTCTCGTTGCGGGGCGACACGCTGATGCTGCACGGCCCCCTCACCGCCGTGGAGCGCGCGGTGCCGGTGGCCCAGGCGCTCGTCGACCTGGTGCGCATGGGCGAGGGCGAGCCCCTGGATGTGGCCGACGTCGACCGGATCGTGAGCCAGGAATCGCAGGGGGCGGGGGCGGCGGGGGCGGCGGGGGCGCCGGGGGCGGGGGGGGATCACACCGACGGCGAGTACAAGATCATCCTTCCCGGCCTGCGCCGCGTGATCCGGGCGAAGACCGCAGGACAGCGGGAGTACCTCCGGGCGATCGCGCAGCACGATATCGTGATCGGCATCGGCCCGGCGGGCACCGGCAAGACGTACCTGGCGGTGGCTGCGGCGGTCGACGCGTTGGCGCGCAAGCGGGTGCGGCGCATCGTGCTCGCGCGCCCGGCGGTGGAGGCGGGGGAGAACCTCGGGTTTCTTCCGGGCGACCTGCACGAAAAGGTCGACCCGTACTTGCGCCCCCTGTACGACGCGCTGGAGGACATGATGCCGCGCGATCGGGTGCAGAAGGCGATCGACAGCCGCACCATCGAGATTGCGCCGCTCGCGTACATGCGGGGTCGCACCCTCTCTGATGCCTTCGTGATTCTCGACGAAGCCCAGAACGCGACCGGGATGCAAATGAAAATGTTCCTGACGCGCCTGGGCGTGAATTCCCGGGCGGTGATCACGGGGGACAAGACGCAGATCGACCTGGCCAACCGCGAGGATTCCGGCCTGCTCCAGGTCGAGCGCATCCTGCCTGGGATCGAAGGGATCGGGTTCTGCTACCTGGGGGACGGGGACGTCGTCCGCCACCGCCTGGTGCGCGACATCATCCGAGCGTACGCCGAGGACGCACAAGGCTGACATGAGGCTGCCAACGAAGGAGCAGCTGCGCTATCACGGCAGCCGCTGGGCGTGGGTCGTGGGACTGGCGCTGCTCGGGTACCTCGTGTTCCCCTCGAGCGCCACAAACGTGGCGCCGCTGCTCGCGCCCGGTGCGGTGGCGGATCGCGACGTGATCGCCCCGTTCACGTTCCCCGTCAACAAGTCCGATCAGGAGCTCGCGCGCGAAGCGGAGGAGCTCGCGAGCACCGTGAAGCCGATCTATCAGTATCAGGAGCGGGCCCTCGACAGTGCGACGATCGCCATGCACGCCTTTTTCTCGAGCGCGGAGACCGCGGCCGACCAGGGCGGCGCGGCGGCGATCCTGCAGACGGCCAAGGCCCACGGGTTCGCGCTCGGCGCCCCGGAGGCCGCCTACCTGGCCAAAGGGGGTAAGCGGCACGCCCTGGAGAGGGCGCTGAGCGAGCTGTTCGACCGCACGCTGTCGCTCGGCGTGACCGGGCCGGGGGTGCTGCAAGTCGAACAGGCGCCGGAGCTCATCGTGCGCCGCCGCTCGGGCGAGCAGTCGGTGTCGCGCGACCAGGTGCTCACCTACGCGCAGTACCTCACGCGGGCCCGCGCCATCCATCCCGATAAAGGCTCGAGCGTCGGTGACCAGCTGTACGTCCGGCTGGCAGGACACGTCTTCCGGCCGACCCTCATACCCAATACGCTCGAGACCGAGCGGCGGCGTGACGAGCTGCGCCGCAGCGTGGACCCGAGCAAGTACATCGTGCGCGCCGGGGACCGCATCGTGGGCGCACACGAAGTGGTGACGAACGAGGCGCACGAGAAGCTCGTCGCCCTGCATTCTGACCTGGTCCGCCGGGGCGCGGCGACCAGCCGCTCGCCCGGCGGTGTGTTCGGGCCCGTCCTCCGGGATTCGCTCATCCTCGCGATCTTCTGGGTGCTGTTGGTGTTTTACCGGCGCGAGACGTATCGCGAGCGACGCCAAGTGGCGTTGATCGGCGGCTTGTTCGCGCTCGTGCTGCTGCAGGCGGCGGCCGTGGCGCGTTTCGCCCCCCGCCACGCCGAGATCATCATCCTGCCGTTCATGGCGATGCTGCTGACGGTCCTGTTCAACGGGCGAGTCTCGATGATCGCCGCCATGATCCTGGCGATCGTGATCGGGCTGCAGCCGGTGTTCCACGACCTCCCCGCGCTGTTCCTGTGTGTCGTGGGCGGCGTGACGGCGGCCCTCACGGTGCGCGTGCTGCGACGTCGGAGCAATTTCTACGTACCGGTGCTGATCATCGCGCTCGGCTATCTCGCGGGCGCGCTGGCGCTGGGCCTCATGGGCAGCTGGGGCGTGGGTGAGATCGCGCTCCGCGGCGTGTGGGGGGCGGCCAACGGCCTCGTCTCGGCCGGGCTCACCTTCTTCCTGCTGCCGGTCGCGGAATCGATCACCGGAATCACGACCGACCTGACCCTGCTCGAGCTGTCCGACCCCAGCCGGCCACTCCTGCGGCGGCTGTCGCTCGAGGCTCCGGGCACCTACGCCCATTCCGTCGCCATGGCGAACCTCGTGGAAGCGGCGTGCAACCGGATCGGCGCCGACGGACTGCTCGGTCGCGTGGGCTGCTACTACCACGACATCGGGAAGATCAAGAACCCGCAGTACTTCGTCGAAAATCAGACGCGCGGTAACAACCCGCACGACCGGCTCAAGGCGTACCGGTCGGCGGAGATCATCAAGGCGCACGTCACGGACGGGATCGCCCTGGCGCAGGAGGCGAGACTCCCCGAAGCCGTGGCGGCGTTCATTCCGGAGCATCACGGCACGACTGAAATCACCTACTTCCTCGATCGCGCGAAGAAGAGCGGCGACGGTGGGTCCCCACGTCCGGGCGACTACGTCTACCCCGGTCCCAAGCCGCACTCTGCGGAGACGGCCATCACGATGCTCGCAGACTCGGTCGAGGCGGCGCTGCGGGTGCTCGAGGACCTAACGCCCCAGAAAATCGAAGAAGTGATCAACCACATCGTACGGACCAAGCTGAACGCCGGCCAGCTGGACGAAGCACCGATGACGCTGCGGCAGATCGATCAGGTGAAGCAGGAGTTCGTGCGCATCATCAGCGGCATGTACCACAACCGCATCGACTATCCGGAGTCCAGTGGCGGCATCACGGCGACGTGGCAGCCTGCGGCCAAGGCTTGAGCGCGCGGTCGGGCGGGTCCTGGCGTGGGAAGGCGCCCGCGGGAGGGGGGCGCGCGTGGAGCTCACGCTGCTCGACGCCGCCGCCATGCGCCGCCTCAACCGCCGCGCCACCGGCCGGCGCGGTCTGACCGACGTATTGGCGTTCCCTCTACCCCAACCCGGCGGAGCCCTGCTCGGAGACGTCTACATTTGCCGGGCGGCCGCCGAGCGGTGGGTGAAGAACGGGGGACGCGGGAAGGGGGAACGAGGACGGGTGGAGGAGGAGCTCGTGCGGCTGACGGTGCACGGGACGCTGCACGTGCTCGGCTATGACCATCCGGAGGGGCGGGGCCGCACGCGATCCGCGATGTGGCTGCGCCAGGAGCGCTACGTTCGCCGGCTGCGCGGCGGCCGGGAGCAGCGGTGACCCTCACCGGCGCGGCGTTGACCCTCGGAGGCGCACTCGTGGCCGGCACCGCGGCCCTGTGGGCCGGGCTGCTGGCGCTCGGCGAGGAGGCCGCCGTGGGCGAGGCGCTCCACACGTTGGGCGACGCCCCGCCCATGACGGTCGGCGCACGCGTGCCGCTGCACCGCGCGCTGCACGTCGGCCGCCTCGCGCTGCTCGTTCTCGGGGCGGTCGCCGCGGGCCACGCGCTCGACTGGTGGGATCGCCCCTGGGCGGAGGCCCTCAGCAGCTGGGGCGTAGCGGTGGTGTTTCTCTTCATCATCGGCGACGCGTTGCCGCGCAGCCTGGCCCGCGTCGCACCCGAGCTGGCGGCCACGGCCCTGCCACTCGCGCGCCGCACCCTCGCTCCGTTCGGCCTGCTCCTCTGGCTGCTCGCGTGGGTCGACAAGGGCCTACACGGTCTCGTCGCCACCCGGCGTCCCCTCGAGCCCGATCTCGGCGCCGCGCAGCGCGACATGCTGCTCGGCGTGTTCACGCTGGCGGACACGCGGGTGGATGAGGTCATGACGCCCCGGCTCGACATGGCAGCGATCGATCTCGCGGCGCCCGGCGACGACGTGATCGAGGCGTTCCGGCAAAGCGAGCACTCCCGCCTCCCCGTGTACGACGGCACCCCGGACAACATCGCGGGCGTCGTCTTCGCGAAGGACCTCGTGCCGTTCGCTATGGGCCTCGGCGGGGGAGAGGCGGCCGCCGCCGCACGGTGGCAGGATCTGGTTCGGCCCGCGGCCTTCGTGCCCGAGACGAAAACACTCGACAGCCAGCTGCGTGACTTCCAGCGAGGCCCGGCGCATCTGGCGATCGTGGTGGACGAGTTCGGCGGCACGTCGGGACTCATCACGCTCGAAGACATCCTCGAGGAGATCGTCGGCGAGATCCACGACGAGCACGATGTGGGCGAAGCGCCCCCGATCCGTCAGGACGGCGACCGCTACTGGGTGGACGGCCGCGTCACCCTCGACGACCTCTCGCAGGCACTCGGGCGTCCGTTCGAGCACCCGGAGGTCTCGACCGTGGGCGGGCTCGTCTACTCGGTGCTGGGGCGCGTGCCCCGCGCGGGGGATGAGCTCACGCTCGACGGCTATCAGGTCGTCGTGGAGCGGGTGGATCGACGCCGGGTGACCAGTGTGCTGCTCCAGAGGCAACGGTGACGCTGCCGGCCGTGCTGCTCGTGAGCGGGCTGCTCCTCGCGGCCGCGTCGGCGGCCGTCGGCGTTGCGGCCGCGGCCGTGAGCCAGCTCGACCTCACCCGCTGGGTGTCCTACAAGCTCCGCGGGGCGGGTGCCGCCGCCGGCGTGCTCGAGAACCCGGGGCGGGTGCTCGCGACCGCGAATGCCTTGACCACCATCGGCATCATCTGCGCGGCGGCCGCGATCCCCGCGCTCCTCGCCCGCACGACGCCGACCGTGCTCGGCGTCTTTACCATCGCCGTCGGCATCCCGCTGCTCGTGAGCGCCGCCTACCTCGTCCCACGCGTGGTGGGCCGACGCTGGGCGGAGCCGATCGTGGCGCACGCGGCACCCCGGCTCGAGAAGCTCGGCCGCGCGTTTGCGCCCTTCGTCCCGTGGCGCGACCCCTCGACGCGCACCACCCTCGCGGCCGTGCTCACGAACGCCGACACCGAAGCGCTGGCATCCGCGGACGAGATGGCGGTCGTGTCGGGCGTGCTGGCCTTCGCGGACCGGCCGGTGCGGGAGCTGATGACGCCCCGCACGTCGATCGTGGCGATTCCCGAGGGTTTGCTCGCGGCGGAGGCGGCACACGTGTGTCTCCAGTCGGGCTATAGCCGATATCCGGTATACCGCGCGTCGCTCGACGATGTCATCGGCGTGACGCACGCCTTCGATCTGCTCCGTCTTCCGCCCGACGCGCCCGTCCCCGTCCTGCCGGCGCTGGTCGTGCCGGGCACCACGCGGGCGGCCGACCTCATGCTGGACATGCAGCGGGGCCAGAGCCACCTCGCCGTCGTGCTGGACGAATTCGGCGGGACCGCGGGCCTGGTCACGTTCGAGGACCTGTTGCGCGACCTCGTATCAGAGATCTTCGAGCCGGGCAGCTCACCCGCCACCGACGAACCGCCCGTACGGGTCGTCGAGCTGGAGGGAAGCGCGCCCGCCAGCCGGCTCGAGGAGACGCTCGGCGTCACCCTGGACACGCGTGGGGTCCAGACGGTGGCCGGGCTGCTCGTGCAGGCGCTGGGACGCATTCCCCGACCGGGTGAGCGCTTCGCGCTGCACGGGCTGGAGTTCGACATTCTCGCTGCGACGGCCACGCGCGTCGAGCGCGTCGCCGTGCGGCCGGGGCCGGTGCGCACCGTGCCGCTCGAGCGCCCCGAAGAGGGGACCTGAAGCATGAGTCTTGCGTGACAACCGACCGGCTTCTCGAGGGGCTCGCCCGGCGTGAGCCCGCCGCCCTGGCCCGTGCCATCTCCCTGGTCGAGAACCAGCGCGACGGATTCGAGCGGGTCTTGTCGCATACGCACGGCCTGCTCGGGCGCGGGGGCACGCGGCGCGTCGGGATCACCGGCCCCCCCGGGGCGGGTAAGAGCACGCTCACCGAGGCGCTAATCCAGCGGTTCCGCGCCCAGCGCTTCTCCGTCGGCGTCGTGGCCGTGGATCCGACCAGCCCGTTCACGGGCGGGGCGCTGCTCGGGGATCGGATCCGCATGGAATCCGTCAGCCTCGACCCCGGCGTGTTCATCCGCTCGATGGCGACCCGGGGGGCGCAGGGCGGGCTCGCCACCACGACGGAGGAAATCGCCGATCTGCTCGAGGCGTTCGGGTTCGAGCGCGTGCTGGTGGAGACGGTGGGCGTCGGGCAGACGGAGCTCGACATCGCGCGCACCGCCGAAACAACCGTTCTGGTGCTCGTGCCGGAATCGGGCGACGGGATTCAGGCGCTCAAGGCCGGAGTCATGGAGATCGCCGACATTTACGTGGTGAACAAGAGCGACCGTCCGGGCGCGGACAAATTCCGACAAGAGGTCGAGGTGATGCTCGGCATCCGGCGCGGCAATGCGTTCCGGCACGTCACTCCACACCACCGGGCGGACCGTGGTGCGGCTCCGTCCGCCCGTCCGCCCGCGACTGAAGGGGAGGCCGTCAGGGTCCGCCCGTCCGACGCGTGGGAGCCGCCGGTGCTCGCGACCGTGGCCACGACGGGCGTCGGCGTGGACGAGCTCGTGGCTGCTCTCGATCACCATTACGCCTATCTTCAAACGAGCGGCTTGCTGGCCGAGCGGCGGCGACATCGCCTGGCAGCGCGGACGCGTGCCGTCCTGGAACGCAAGCTGAGGCGCTGGCTCCTGGAAGCGACGCACGTCGAGGAGCTGCTGGCGCTGCGGCTGGACGAGCTGGCCGACGGCCGGCTCAGCCCGTACGACGTAGCGGCGGAGATCCTCGCTCAGGTTAAGGCCGGGGGGAACGCGACCCGATGAGCGGCATCGAGAAAAAGCCCGTGTATACGCCGGATGACCTGGCCGGCTTCGACCCGCGCAGCCGGTTGGGGGCGCCGGGCGGCTACCCGTTCACCCGCGGCATCCATCCGACCATGTACCGGGGGAAGCTGTGGACGATGCGGCAGTTTGCCGGGTTCGGCAGCGCGGAAGACACGAACCAGCGCTACAAGTTCCTGCTGGAGCACGGACAGACGGGTCTGTCCGTGGCCTTCGACTTCCCCACGCTCATGGGGTACGACTCCGACCACCCCCGCGCCGAGGGCGAGGTGGGGAAGTGCGGGGTCGCGATCTCGTCGCTCGCGGATATGGAAGACCTGTTCCGCGGGATTCCGCTCGATCAGGTCTCGACCTCGATGACCATCAACGGGCCGGCGGCGATGCTGTTCTGCTTCTACGTCGCCGCGGCGGAGAAACAGGGCGTGCCGAGCACCGCGCTCCGCGGCACGGTACAGAACGACATCCTCAAGGAGTACATGGCCCAGCACGCCTGGGTGTATCCGGTCGAGCCCGCCCTCAAGATCATCGTGGACATGTTCGAGTGGTGCGCCGCGCACACGCCGCTGTGGAACACGATCTCGATCTCCGGCTACCACATCCGCGAGGCTGGAGCCACGGCAGCGCAGGAGCTCGCGTTCACACTCGCCAACGGGTTCACCTACGTGGAGCGGGGCATCGCGCGCGGGCTGGATGTGGACGCGTTCGCGCCGCGCCTCTCCTTCTTCTGGGACATCCACAACGATTTCTTCGAGGAGATCGGGAAGCTCCGGGCCGCCCGGCGCATCTGGGCCCGCCACCTGCAGGAGCGCTACGGCGCGAAGAACCCGCGCTCCGCAATGATGCGGTTCCACGCTCAGACCGCCGGGGTCACCCTCACCGCGCAGCAGCCGATGAACAACGTGGTCCGGGTGGCGTACCAGGCCCTCGCGGCGGTGCTCGGAGGCACGCAGTCGCTTCATACCAACTCCCTGGACGAAACGCTCGCGCTCCCCACCGAGGAGGCGGTCCGCCTGGCGCTCCGGACCCAGCAGATCATCGCGCACGAGACCGGCGTCCCGGACGTGATCGACCCATTCGGCGGATCCTACTACGTGGAGTCGCTCACCGATCAGCTCGAGCGGGAGGCGGAGGGGCTGTTTGCCGAGATCCAGTCGATGGGTGGTGTGGTGAAGGGAATCGAAGGCGGCTGGTTCCAGCGGCAGATCGCGCGCTCCGCAGAGGCGTTCCAGCACGAGGTCGAAGCGGGCGGGCGCATCCTCGTCGGCGTGAACGACTACCTCAGCGCGGACGACCATCCCGTCGAGATCCTCAAGGTTTCGGGCGACGCAGAGGAGGGTCAGCGACGCCGGCTCGCGCGACTGCGGGCCGAGCGCGACAACGCGCTCGTCGCGGAGCGGCTCGAGGCCTTGAGTCGGGCCGCCCGCGCCGACGACAACGTGATCGGCCCCATGCTGGACTGTGCCCGCGCCTACTGCACCTTGTACGAGATCCGGCACGCGCTCGAGAGCGTCTACGGCGCCTACCGCGAGCCGGTGTTCTTTTAGGCTATGATCGCACTACCGGTTTCCGCCAGCGAGAGCGCGGTGCGTGCCGCCGTCGGGCGCCTGTCGCGGATCCAGCCCGGCGCATATCGGGTCGTGTCGTGCTACTTGAAGCTCGAGCCCCGCGACAAGACCCGCGGCAAGTACCTGATCAAGGTCAAGAACCGCATCCGCGACGCGCTCGCGGCGCTGCAGCGTCAGGACCTCGAGCGCGCCCTCCGGGCGCAGGTGGCGGCGGACCTGGAGCGCGTGCAGGCGTACTTCGGGGAGCCGACGCGGCTGCCGCCGGCGCGCGGGATCGCGCTATTTGCCTGCGGCCCGCTCGACCTGTTCGAGGTCTTACCGCTCCCCCATGTCCACCGCTCGCGCCTCGCGGTCGCACCCGTGCCCCTGATACGGGAGCTGCTGGCGCTCGAGGAGGAATTCGGAACCATCCTCGTCGCGGCGTGCGACCGCACCAGCGCGCGATTCTTCGAGGTGACAGCTTACGACGTAGTCGAGCAGGCCAGCCTGACCGCGGAGGCGACGCGACCAGGGAAGTTCCACGGCGAGCGCCAGGCGAAGCGGGGAAACATGCTCGCCGGGGGCTTCGGCGAGCACAACTACCACATGCGGATCCGGGAAGAACGGCAGCGACACTACGCGCAGGTGGCGGACCGGATCTTCCAGATTCACACTCAGCGCCCGCTCGCGGGGCTCGTGGTCGCCGGGGTAGGCGTGGACGCGGCGGCCCTGCTACCCCACCTGCACACGTACATCCACGACCTCGTCCTGGGCGTGGTGCGCCTGAATCCCAAGCGCGTCACGCCGGCCGAGGTGCGCGAGGCGGCGCTGTCCTTGCGCGAGGAGCGCGAGCGCGCCTGGGAGCGTGCGCACGCCGAGGCCGTGCGCGAGGGTGTCGGCACCGGCTGGGCGGTGAACGGCATCGCGCCGACGCTCAAGGCGCTGGAGCGCGGCCAGGTGCGCACGCTGCTCGCCGACGGAGCGGACGACGACCCCCGGATCGACGATGCCATCGAGGAAGCTCTCGCCCAGGGCGTCCAGGTCGACGTCGTGTACGACGAGCGGGCGCGCCGCGTCGTCGACGGGCTCGCCGGCCTGCTGCGGTTCCGCCGCTCGTGACCGGCTCGAAGCGCCCCATCCGGGTGCTGGTCGCCAAGCCCGGCCTGGACGGGCATGACCGCGGTGCGAAGGTCGTGGCCGCGGCGTTGCGCGACGCGGGCATGGAAGTCATCTACACGGGGCTGCACCAGACACCCGAAATGATCGCGCAGGCGGCGATGCAGGAGGACGTCGACGTGGTGGGCCTGTCGATCCTCTCCGGCGCCCACCTGACCCTGTTCCCTCGGGTCAAGCAGCTGCTGGTCGCGGCCGGACGCGACGACGTGCTGGTGACCGGCGGCGGCATCATTCCTCCGGCGGACATGACGGCTCTGCAGGAGCAGGGGATCGGCAGGCTGTTCGGTCCCGGAACCTCGACCTCCGAGCTGGTGAAGTACATCGAGGAGTGGGCCGCCGAGCATGTCTCGGCGTGACCCCCGTCTCCGGTGAGCCGTCTTAAAACGTTGACCGCGGAATACCGCGAGCTCCAGGCGCGCCTCGAGCAGGGCGGCGGGCCCGACAAGGTGCGTCGCCAGCACGAGCAGGGAAAGCTCACGGCGCGGGAGCGAATCGCAGCGCTGCTCGACCAGGGCGCGGTCTGGTTCGAAATCGGCCTGCTGGTCGCGTCCGATCAGTACGACGGGCAGGCGCCCGGAGCGGGCGTGGTCACGGGCCTGGGCCGGATCGCCGGCCGGCCGGTGGTGGTGGTGGCGAACGACGCCACCGTGAAGGCGGGCTCCTGGTGGCCGGAGACGATCAAGAAGATGCTCCGCGCCCAGGAGATCGCGATGCGCCAGCGCATCCCGATCGTATACCTCGTGGACTCGGCCGGCGTGAATCTCCCCTACCAGGGCGGCGTCTTCCCGGGCCAGTACGGCGCGGCGCGGATCTTCTACTACAACTCGATCATGCGACACTACCTCCACGTGCCCCAGATCGCTGCCGTCATGGGACCATGCATCGCGGGGGGGGCGTACCTGCCAGCCCTGTCGGATGTGATCTTCATGGTCGAAGGGACGTCGTTCATGGGGCTCGGCGGCCCGAACCTCGTGAAGGGCGCGACGGGACAGACCGTGGATGCGGAATCTTTGGGGGGCGCGGCGACGCACACGGCTGTGAGCGGGGTGGCGCACTATCGCGCGAGGGACGATCGTGAGTGCCTGGCCCGGGTCCGGGAATACGTGGCGCGCTTGCCGCGTGCGCTCCGGCCTCCCGCCCCGGGCGGCAAACCCAAGCGCAATCCCAAAGAGCTGTACGATCTGCTGCCCTCAGACCACCGCATGAGCTACGACGTCCGCGCGGTGCTCGAGTGCGTGCTCGATGCGGGCAAGCTGGATGAGTTCCAGCCCGACCTCGCGCCCGAGATGATCTGCGGTCATGGCGCCATCGAAGGCCGCACTGTGGCGCTGATCGCCAACTCGCGTGGGGTCATCAAGGGCAAGAAGGGCGTGGGGCAGGGAGGAGGGGGTGCGCCGAAGATCGGGGGAATCATCTATACCGAGAGCGCCGAGAAGGTGGCGTACTTCATCGAGAACGCCGACCGCGAGCGGATCCCACTCCTGTTCGTCCAGGACGTGTCGGGGTTCATGGTCGGCACCGAAGCGGAGCACTCGGGGATCATCCGTGCGGGGGCGCGCTTCGTGGAGGCGATGGCGACGGCGACGGTGCCGAAGCTCGTGCTCACCGTGAACCATGCCTCGGGAGCGGGCTACTACGCGATGGCGGGGCAGGGCTTCGATCCCGACTTCATCGTCTCGTGGCCGACTGGCCGGATGGGCGTGATGGAAGGCGAGTCGGCGATCCAGGCGGTGTTCGGAAATGAAGCAGCGAAGGCCGAAAACGCCCCTGCCGTCGACGCCATGCGCGCGGACTACGAGCATCAGCTCGACGCCAGATTCGCCGCCGCCCGCGGCTTTGTGGACGCGATCGTCCTGCCGGAGGAAACCCGCGATACGCTCGCGTTTCTCCTCGAGGCGACTGGCGAATTCCCCGGCCCCCACGTCGGGGCCTTCGTGCTGCCGAGTCAACCATGAGATCACGCTCGATCCCGCTCGTGCTCGTCGCCCTCACCGTCCGCTGCGGCGGCTCCGCCCGCCCGCCCGCCACGCGACCGACGCCGGCCTCCACGCCGGCCCCCGCTTCCGCACCACCGCCGACGTCCGCACCCGCGCCGACGCCCACCGGCGTCGCGACGCGTCTCCCCATCCTGCCGCCGGCACGCGCGCTGCTCGTCGGCCTGATGCCGCTCCACAGCGCGGGCGTCGACGACTTCCGCGCCAGACACCCGACCTATGACGGGCGTGGCGTCCTGATCGCGATCCTCGACACGGGCGTGGACCCGGGCGTCGAGGGTCTGATCGTCACCAGCACCGGCGCCCCCAAGACGCTCGACGTGCGGGATTTTTCCGGGGAGGGTGTGGTCCGACTCGCGCCTGTCACGGCAACGGGCGACGGCACCGTCTCGGTCGCCGGCCGCGTGCTCTCCGGGGCCGGTCGGATCGGCCGGCTCACGACCGCGACCACGTGGTATGCCGGCGTTCTGGCGGAGCGGCCACTCGGGAAGGTGCCCGCCGCCGACCTGAACGGTGATGGGACCAACAGCGACACCTTTCCGGTGCTCGTGGTGAAGGCGACGGACGGCTGGGTCGCGTTCATCGACACGAATCTGGACGGCTCGTTCGAGGACGAGATGCCCTTGCACGACTACCGCCAGGGCCGTGAAGCGGTCGCCCTCGGTGCAAAGCCGATCACCCTTGCCGCCAACTTCGGCGAAGTGAGCGGCGTGCCGACGCTGGCCTTCGTGTTCGACAACAACGCGCACGGCACGCACGTCGCCGGTATCGCCGCGGGGCACAATCTGTTCAACGTCGCGGGCTTCGACGGCGTGGCACCGGGCGCGCAGCTGCTCGGGCTGAAGATCGCGAACGACGCACGGGGCGGCATCTCGATGAGCGGCGGCATTCAGCACGCGATGGAGTACGCCGCCCGCTTCGCGGAGCAGCGTAACCTGCCGCTCGTGCTGAACCTGAGCTGGGGCATCGGCAACGAGCCCGGCGAGCGCGCCGTCATGGACTCGATCGTCAACGCGTTCGTCATCGCCCATCCGGGCATCGTGTTCACCATCAGCGCGGGGAACGACGGGCCCGGCCTGTCCACCGTGGGCCTGCCCGGATCGGCCGACCTCGCCCTCTCCGTGGGCGCGGCGCTGCCGGGGATCTATGTCCCGCTCGAGGAGGATGGCGCGCGGCCGGCGGCGACCGACTTCGTGGGCTCGTTCAGCGGCCGCGGCGGACGGTTCGCGAAGCCCGACCTGCTCGCGCCGGGTTGGGCGTTCTCTACCGTTCCCTCGTTCGACACCGGGAACGAGATCAAGGCCGGCACCAGCATGTCCGCCCCGTACGCCGCCGGGCTCGCGGCGTGTCTCATGTCGGCGCTGGCCCAAGAGGGGCGAAGACCCGACGGTGCCGAGGTGAGCGCCGCGCTCCGCGTGGCCGCGGCCGCGTTGCCCGGCGCGAGCGTGCTCGACCAGGGGGCCGGCCTGCCACAGCTCGAGCGGGCGTACCGGTGGCTCCTCGCCGGACATCAAGGCTCCGGCTACGTCGTGCGCGCGACCAGCGGCGGTGGGTCGGCCGCCTTCCGGCGCGAGGGTCTGGCGGGACCGGGCGACACGGTCGAAACATTCCGGGCGCGACACGTCACCGGACTCCGGGTCGCGCGGTTCTCGTTGAAGAGCGACGCCCCGTGGTTGTCCGCCCCCGCGATGCTGCCGGCTGGAGCGCGTGAGACGGAGATCCCGCTGGCCTACTCCGCCCCGGCGCTCACGGCGCCGGGCGTGTACGTGGGCACGGTGACGGCCTGGAATCCCAGCGATGCCCTGGCCGGCCCGTTGTTCAGGCTGGTCAATGTCGTGGCTGTTCCGTACGACCTCGCGGACAAGCCTCTGTCCGACGAGCGGCACTCGGTCGGCCCCGGCCAGGTGCGCCGGTACTTTCTCCGCGTCGCTTCGCCGGGTGCCACCCTCGTCGCCAGTGCGACGCTCGCCGACTCCGGGCAACAGACTGCGAAGGCGATCCTGTACGAACCCAACGGCGCGCCGTTCCGCGAACTCACGCGCGATTCGATCGTTCCGATCGGCAGATCCCAGCCGGGCACGGCTCGGTTCGTGGTCCGCGCGGAAGACGCCGTGGCCGGCGTGTACGAGCTGGACGTCGTCGCGCCGCCCCGCACCGGGGTCGTTGCGACGGTCCGCGCGCAGCTCGCGCCGCTCACCCTGGCGGACCGGGAAGCGACGAATCTTGGGCAGGCGAGCGTGAGCGGACGCGTTACGGAGGTGTTGCTCGGCGCGGAGCGTGTTCTGGAGGTCGCTGGTCGCGGCGCGACGCCGGAGAGCCTCACGGTCTCGGTGCCTGACTGGGCCGCTACCGCGGTGGTCGAGGTGGAGCTGCCGCGCGAGCTGTGGCGTGAGTTCACCGACTTCGGTGTGACCGAATTCGATTCCACGGGGCAGCAGGTTTCCCAGGGACCGCTCGAGTTCGCATTCGGGCGGCAAGCGTTCGCGATACCAGCGGCCTTGCCGGGCCATCCGCTCACCGTAGAGCTGTATCCGGGCTTTGCACGCGACAGAGGCGTTCACGCGTGGCGCGCGAAGCTGCGGGTGCGATTCCTCCTGAGCAATCCACGCCCGACTGGCGACGGCCGGGACATCACCGTGCTCCCGGGCGGACGCGCTCCACTCCCCGCCCAGCGGCCGCCGGAGCTGACCTTGCCCGACGGCTTCGCGCCGCTCGTCGAGGTGAAGGTGCGCTCATCGGCCGGGGCGCCCGACGCGGTCCGCCGAGTAGTCGTCAGCCCGTGAAAGCGCGGCCCGCCACGGTACGCATCGCCGCAGGGCAGGGGTTTTGGGGCGACTGGCTCGAGGCGCCGTATCGGCAGGTGACCGGTGGACCGGTCGACTACCTCATGATGGATTACCTGGCCGAAGTCACGATGTCCATCTTGCAGAAGCAGAAGTCGCGCGACCCGTCCCTCGGCTACGCGAGGGATTTCATCCCCCTGATGGAGCGAATCCTGCCGACCGTCGCGCAGCGGGGGATCAAGATCACGGCCAACGCGGGCGGCGTGAACCCCCAGGCCTGTGCGCAGGCCGTGGCCGAGGTCGCGCGCCGTCTGCGGCTTGGCGGCAAGCTCCGGATCGGGGTGGTGACGGGGGACGATCTGCTGGGCCGCCTGGACGGGCTCTTGGCCCGCGGCCACGAGCTCAGGAACCTCGATACCGGCCGTCCCCTGTCCGACGTGCGCGACCGCGTCCTCTCGGCCAACGCCTATCTCGGCGCCTGGCCGGTCGTGGACGCGCTGCGCGGAGGCGCGGACGTGGTCGTCACGGGACGCGTCACCGACACCGGACTCACCCTCGCGCCCTTGATTCACGCCTTTGGGTGGCGGCCCGACGCCTGGGATCTCCTCGCCGCCGGGACGGTCGCGGGCCATACGATCGAGTGCGGCGCGCAGTGCAGCGGCGGCAACTGCCTCGTGGACTGGGAGCGCATCCCCGACCTCGCGAATGTCGGCTACCCGATCGTGGACGCGGCCCCGGATGGGACCTTCGAGATCGTCAAGCATCCCGGCAGCGGCGGGCGGATCAGCGTGGCAGGCGTGACCGAGCAGCTCGTCTACGAGATGGGGAATCCCGTGGAGTACATCACGCCCGATTGCGTCGCGGACTTCACCACGATCAGACTCGAGCAGAGGGGGAAAGACCGGGTTCGTGTGTCGGGGGTCAAGGGGCGACCCGCCACCGACAAGCTCAAGGTTTCGGTAGCGTACTTCTACGGGTACAAGGCGGTCGGCACGCTCGTCTACGCGTGGCCCGACGCCTACAAGAAAGCCCAGGCCGCGGATCGCATTCTCCGGCAGCGGCTTGCCGATCTCGGTCTCAAGTTCGAGGCGGTGTTGACGGAGTTCGTCGGCGCCGACGCGACCCACGGTCCGCTGGCTCGCGCGGCGGCACGGCTCGACGAGCTACCCGAGGTGCAGCTGCGGATCGGCGTCCGATCACCCGACAAGCCCGCGGTGGAGCGGTTCACGCGGGAGATCGCCCCGCTGATCCTGAACGGACCGCCCAGCGTCACCGGGTTCGCAGGCGGACGACCCAAGCCGGAGGAGGTCGTGGCATACTGGCCCGCCCTCCTCGACAAGCGGATGGTGGAGCCATGCGTCGAAGTCGTAGAGGTATGAAACGAATCCGTCTACTCGACATCGCGCATGCGCGATCGGGAGACAAAGGGGACACGGCCAACGTGGGGCTCATCGCGCTGAAACCTGAGTACTATCCGATCCTCGTGAAGCACGTGACGGCGGCGCGGGTCGCCCGGCACTTCAAGGGCATGATCTCGGGCCCGGTGGAGCGCTACGAGCTGCCGAACCTGCACGCCTTGAACTTCCTGCTGCATGGTGCGCTCGACGGCGGCGGCACGATTTCGCTCAAGACCGACGCCCAGGGCAAGGTGTTCTCGACCGCCCTGTTGCGCCTCGAGGTGGTGGTCCCCAGGTGAGCGACCGGGTGCTCGTGGCGCTCGAGGGCGGGGTCCTCACGGCGACGCTCAACCGGCCGGAGAAGAAGAACGCGATCGATACGCCGATGATCGACGCGCTGCTCACGCTACTGGAGCGGGCCGATCTCGATGGCGCGGTGCGCGTCGTGGCGGTGCGGGGCGCCGGCGGCGACTTCTGCGCCGGCATGGACCTGAACGAGCTGCTCGCCTCCGCCGACAAAAGCGTCGAGGAGAACCGGCGAGCGGCGCTGCAATTCGCTGAGATCTTCGTGCGCATGCGACGCCTCCCGAAGCCGATCGTTGCCGTGGTGCAGGGCCGAGCGCTCGCGGGGGGATGTGGATTGGCCACCGCGTGCGACCTCGTGCTCGCCACGGAATCCGCTTCGTTCGGCTACCCCGAGGTACAGCGGGGCTTCGTCCCGGCGATCGTCATGACCCTGCTCAAGCGCAGCGCGGGAGAGAAGGTCGCGTTCGATCTCGCGGCAACGGGGCGGATCCTCGGTGCCCCGGAGGCGGCCGGACTGGGGCTGGTGTCGCGCGTGTACGAAGACTCGGACTTCGAGGACCAGGTGAGCGAGGTGCTGCGCGCCCTGGCCGGGGCGAGCCCGTCGGCGCTGGCTTTCACCAAGCAGCAGTTCTACCAACTCGACGGTCTGCGATTCGAAGACGGGATCCGCCTGGGGGCGGACGTGAACGCAGTCAGCCGCACGACGCCCGACTTCCGGGCCGCCTTGCAAGCGTTCCTCAAAAAGTGAGCCGCTTCTTCACCCTGAAGGCCTGGCTTAGCGGCACGGGGCTCGCCGTGGGCCTGGCCGGCATGGCGGTGGGGTGGCGCTGGCTCGTCTGGACCGCGGTGGCGCTATTGGGTATCGCCTTCGCCTTGCGTGTCGCCGAGCGGGGGAGCGGGGCCGGACCGTAGCGCTGTCAGCTTCCTGACAGGTTCGCCGGATAGCTTTGTCCGCGCGACGACATGTTACTCACGCAACGACTGCTCCCGCTCTCAGTCCTCGCGACGGGCCTGTGCGCCTGCGCGACGACCTCGCTGTCCGCCCAGCAGCCGGTCACGCGCGCGCAAGCGGCGGCCGCTGCGCTCGCGCGCGGGGCGCGAGCCGCGTTCGGTCGCGCCGACACCGCGGTCGCCGGCGCCATGCTGCACGGCGCGCGGCTCTATCCGAACCCGACGGCCGCGGCGAGCTACACGAAAGACCTCCCCCACTACCACGTCGTGGCGGATCTGCCCCTCGACCTGCCCTGGATCCGCTCGGCGCGGATTGGCGCCGCCGCCTCGGCACAAGACGCCGCTCGGTACGGCTTCGCGTTCGAGCGCGCCGCGATCCGGTTCGAGGTGGATACGATGTACACCCGCGCGCTCGCCGCGCTCGCGCGCGCCCGACTGTCACACCGCAACGCGCTCGATGCCGACAGCCTGCACAAGATGGCACAGCTGCGGCGCGAGGTAGGCGACGTGAGCGAGCTCGATGTGCGCCTCGCGGCCGTCAACGCGGGGCAGCTCGAGAACGTCGCCGCGGACGATTCGGTCGCTGGTATGCAGGCCCTTCTTGCCGTGCAGCTCGCGATGGGCCTGCCCGCGGAGGAAGTGACGATCGCGCTCGCCGACTCGCTCGCGTCACCGCCGGACAGCTTGGCGCCTCCGGCAGGCGAGCCGCTTCCCGTCGCCGCGGCTGCGGCGAGCCTGCGCTCTTCGGAGCGCGCGCTGACCCTCGCACACCGCAGCGTCTTCGCCGCACCGAGTCTCCAGGTCGGCTTCGACAAGGACGACCCCGGCGGGCAGCGCGGCCTCCTGCCGACCGTCGGCCTTTCCCTGCCATTCCCGCTCTTCAACTGGAACGGCGGCGAGGTCCGACAGGCAGCGGCGGCGCGCGATCGTGCGCAGGCCGCTCTGGACCTCGTGCGACGGGAGACCGGGGCCCAGGTAGCACAGGCACGGCGCAGTTTCGCGCTGGCGCAGGTGCGCCTCGAGCGCGATCGGCGGTTGCTCGCGAGCGCCGACCGCGTCGCGGCGATGTCGTTGCAAGCGTACGCCGAGGGCGCCATCCCTCTCGCCAATGTGCTCGAAGCGCACCGCAACGCGCGCGAGGCGCTGGGCCGCTACATCGACGACGTCGCGGCGGCGAACAACGCCGCAGCGGCCGTTCGGCTCCTCGCCGCGACCGACCAGCCATGATCACCAGGGCGCCGCTCCTCGCCGCCGCACTCGCGCTCGCCGCCTGCCGCGGGGAGCGCCAGGCGAGCGCCGCCGCCGACACTCTTCCCGGCGAGCCGGCGGCGGGCGCCGTGAGGACAGCCGTCGCCACGCTACAGCCCTTCCCGCAGGTCGTCACCGCCATCGGCACCGTGACCCCGCGCCCCGCGCATTTCGCGGAGCTCTCGGCGCCTGGGCCCACGCGGGTCGCGCGCATCTTCGTCACCGCCGGCCAGCGGGTGGCGGAAGGAGACTCCCTGGTCGAGTTCGAGCGGGCGCCGTTCGATGCGGCGGCGCGCAGCGCGGAGACCGCGCTCTCGAGCTCGGCGCGCGCCTACGCCCGGGCGGTGCGACTGGTGCAGGCGGGAATCCTGCCTCAGAAGGACAGCGACCAGGCCGCGGCGGATCTGGCGCAGGCACAGGTCGCCGCGATCACCGCGCGCCGCGCGCAGCAGCTCGCCACCCTGCGAGCCCCGCTGGCGGGCGTCGTCACGCGAATGACCGCCGTGCTCGGCGCAGCGGTGGACGCGAGCCAACCGCTCGTGGACGTAGCCGACGTGGCCGCGCTGGATGCGGTCTTCAATGTGAGCCCGGCGCAGGCCGCCCAGATCCACGACGGAGACTCGGTGCGCCTCACCGCGGGGGAGGCAGAGGGCGGTGAGGTAGTGGGGCAGGGCTCGGTGACCGCCGTCGGTGCCGCCGTGGATTCGAGCTCGCGCGCGGTGGCGGTGCGCGCCCGCATCGGCCGACCTGCCAGGCCGCTCCGCATCGGTGAATCGGTGTTCGGGAGGATAGTGACCGCGGTCCACGCTCGCGCCGTGACAGTGCCCGTGGCGGCTCTGGTCCCGTCGGGAGACGGCTTCCGGGTCTTCGCCGTGGACAGCGGGGGCATCGCGCACGCGCGCGCCGTGACGGTCGGAACGCGCAGCGAGGCGCTGGCCGAGATCCTCGCGGGTCTCGCGGCGGGCGAGACCGTGGTCACCACCGGCGCCTACGGCATCGAAGACGGGACCAAGATCGTCCAGGCGGCGCGGTGACCCTGTTCGACGTCTTGAGCCGGCAGCGCCGGTTCGTCTATCTCCTCGTGGGATTGCTCAGCGTCGCCGGGGTGTGGGCCGCCGCGACGCTCCCCTCGGCCATCTACCCCGAGCTCAATTTCGCACGCGTGACGATCGTCGCGACCGGGACCGCGCTCGGCGCGCGTCAGCAGCTGTTCAGTCTGTCGCGGCCCATCGAGGAAGCCGTCAGCATTGTCCCGGGCGTCACGCGAGTCAGATCCCGCACCATCCGGGGCGGCACCGAAATCAACGTGGACTTCTCGCCGACGACGGAGATGCTCAACGCGCTGCAGGAGGTCCGCGCGCGCGTCGACCAGGTCGTGCCGGAGCTGCCCGCGGGCGTGAGCATCCAGGTCGAGCGGATGACGCCAGCGCTCTTCCCGATCCTCTCGTACAACGTCGAGGGCGGCGACCCGGCCACGCTGTACGACATCGCGCGCTACCAGATCAAGCCGATCGTCTCGCGCGTGCCAGGCGTCGGGCGGGTGGACGTGCTCGGCAGCGACGTGCGCGAGATCGAGGTCGTCGCCGATCCGGTGCGGCTGGCGCAACAGGGGATGACGTTCGACGACCTCGCGGCGGCGATCCGCGACGCGACGACCGTGACGGCGGTGGGGCGCATGCCGCGCGACTATCGGCAGTACTTGATGGTGAGCGCGACGGAAGCGCACTCGGTCGACGACATCGCCGCTATCGTCGTCGGGCACGGGCTCCGGGTCCGCGACCTGGCGACCGTGACGCCCGGCACCGAGGACCGCGTGAGCATCATCTCGGGCAACGGGCGGCCGGTTGCGCAGCTGAACATCACGCGCCAGCTCGGCGGTAACACCCTTGCGATCGCGGACAGCGTCGCCGGTGTCGCCCGCGCCTTGGCCCACACGCTGCCCCCCGGCGTCCGCCTGAGGCCCGTCTACGACCAAGCGTCGCTCGTGCGCGACGCCGTCAAGGCGGTCCGCGACGCCATGCTGGTGGGCGCCGCGCTCGCCGTGATCGTGCTCCTCCTCTTCCTCCGCCACGGTCGGATCACCGCGGTCAGCGCGTCGTCCATCCCGCTCACCCTTGTCATCACGATCTTCGTGATGTGGCTCCTGGGGCAGACGTTCAACCTGATGACCCTCGGCGCGATGGCGATTGCCATCGGCCTCGTCATCGACGACGCCGTAGTCATCACCGAGAATATCGTCCGTCACCTCGACCTGAACCCGGACCGGACCGCGGCCATCCGCGACGCGATCCAGGAGCTGCTCTGGCCGGTCACAACCTCCACGCTCACGACCGTCGTCGTCTTCCTGCCGCTCGGCCTGCTCCAGGGCGTGGTCGGCCAGTTCTTCCACGCGTTGTCGATCACGCTCACGATCGCCGTGCTCGTGTCGCTCGGACTCGCGTGCTCGGTGATTCCGCTCCTCAGCGAGCGCTACCTCACGTCACGGGACGCGGAGCACGCGGTGCCGCCGCCGGGGACGGCGCCCACGGTCCTCGATCGGCTCGGGCACGCCGTCGACGCGCTCGCGGGGTTGTACGCGCGCGCGCTCGGCTCCGTGCTCCAGTATCCTCGACGCGTGGCCGTCGTCGCCGTCGTGCTCGTCGTCGGGGGGTACGTCGCGTACCGCGCGGCCGAAACCGGGTTCCTTCCCGAGATGGACGAGGGGGCGTTCGTCCTCGACTACTGGGCGCCGGGCGGGACGGCGCTGACCGAAACCGACCGCCAGCTGCACGTCATCGACGACATCCTCGCGCGACTCCCGGACGTAGCCGGGACCAGTCGGCGGACCGGCGCCGAGCTCGGCCTGTTCGCGACGTTGCAGAACCGTGGCGACTATGTGGTCCGGCTCAAGCCGCAAGGCCGGCGCGCCCGGTCGATCGTCGACGTTATCGACCAGGTCCGGCAGCAGGCGAGTGCCGCGCTGCCGCGCATGCGGATCGAGTTCGTCCAGATCCTCTCCGACGTCGTCAACGACCTCGCCGGCAATGCCCGCCCGGTGGAGATCAAGCTCTTCGGTCCCGACCTGGCCGCCCTCGAGGCCTACGGGACGCGGCTCGACTCCGCCATGGCGGGCATCGATGGCCTCGAGGATCTCTTCAGCGGCGTGAGCGAGCCCACGGCCGAGATGGCGATGCGCATCGACGCCGCGGAGGCGAACCAGGTCGGGCTGACCCCCGCGGCCGTCGCACAGGCCGTGAGCGGCGCGCTGCTCGGCGTCGCAGCGGGCCAAATCTACCGGGACGACCGCAGCATCGGCGTCCGCGTCCGCGCGCCCGACTCGGTGCGCTTCGACCTGCTGCGGCTCGGGGCGATCCCCGTCCTCGCGCCGGGCCGTCGTACGCCCATCCCCGTGGCGTCGCTCCTCCACTTCACGCCGATGGACGCCCCTTCCGAGCTGCTCCGCGAGAACCAGCAGCAGATGATCATGATGACCGCCGACCTGGGCGCACGCGGCCTACGGAGCGTGATGGCGGACGTGCGTGACGCGCTCGGGAAGAACCCGCCGCCCACCGGCATCCGCGTCGAGCTCGGCGGCCAGTATGCAAGCCAGCAGGCCGCGTTCCGGTCGCTCGTGCTGGTCCTCGGCCTCGCCGCGGCGAGCGTGGTCGCCGTGATGGTGGTGCAGTTCGCGTCGTTCGTGGAGCCCCTCGTGGTGCTCCTCGCCGCGCCCCTCTCGTTTGTCGGCGCGATGGCGCTTCTCCTCGTCACGCGCACCGCGCTCAACGTCTCGTCGTTCATGGGGCTGATCCTGTTGGTCGGGCTGATCGTGAAGAACGGCATCATCCTGCTCGACTTCACCAGGTTGCGGATGCGCACCGATGGAGCGACGCTCGAGGTCGCGATCCGGGAGGCCGCGCGCGTGCGGCTCCGCCCCATTCTGATGACGACGCTGTGCACCTTGTTCGGCTTGCTCCCCCTCGCCCTCGGAATCGGGGCGGGGAGCGAGCTGCAACGACCGCTCGCCCTCGCCGTGATCGGCGGGCTGGCGCTTTCCACGCCGATCACGTTGTTCGCCGTCCCCACGCTGCTCATCGCGGTCCGGGGTCGGCACTATACGCTTCAGGAGACCTCTTGAAGCACCGCTCCCTCACCGCCCTCGGGCGGCCCCTCCACCTCAGGGGTCGAGGACCAGCAGCGTGAACGTTCCCGGGACGACACTGGGCCGCGGGCGTGGGTGCTCCGCCGTGGCGGCGGGCAGCGGGCCGAAGTCCGCCGTAGCCGTGAACACCCGGTGGGTTTTCAGATCCAGCTCCATCGTCCGCGCGCCGCGCTTCGTGGCAATGTTGGCGACCACGGTGAACTTTGCCGGAGTCTCCTCCCGGACGACCGTGAGCGTCCCGTCGCCGTTGGACGCGAACGCCAGCTGCGTGGCCGGGTCGAAGCGACAGGCATCCACCCCCTGGCCGATCGGGACCGTCGTGACCAGCGCGCCGGTGGTGGCGTCCGAGATCGCCATGACTTTGTTGCGGCAACCGCTGAACAGCAGATGGTGCGCCCGGTCGATGGCCAGCCCCGTGGGAGACTCGCACGGCGCGAGCGACCACTGGCGTTTCACCCGCAGGGCGGCTGCGTCGATCTCCGCTACGGCACCCTTGTCCTCCAGGTTCACGAAGAGCTTCCCGTCCCCCGCGGCAACGCCGAACTCCGGACCCGCCCCCAGATCGATGTCGCCGACTCGTCTTCCAGACACGGCATCGATCACACTGGCGGAATGAGCATCTCCGTTGAAGGTGAAGATCCGCTTTGTCGCCGGGTCGTACAGAACGGCATCGTCGTCCGGGGCCACCATGGTGTGACCGAGCACTCGGAGCGACTTGAGGTCGAACATCGTGACGGTGCTGTCCGCCCCCGACGTAGCGAAGCCGTGGCCCGCTTCATACGCGAAGGCGACCCCGTGCGCACGATTCAGCCCGGGAATCTCACCGAGCACTTTCCCGCTGTCGGGGTCGACCACGGTGATGCGGTCCTGGTGCGCGATGAACAACCGATGGCCCACGGTGTCGAGGGCGAGATAGTCCCACCCGCCGTCGCCCCCGAGCGTGTAGCTGCGGGCGACGTGGTAGGACTGGGACGTGAGGGGAAGCACGACGGCGCACAGCAGGAAACCGCCGCACGCAAGTGTTTGAGACCGTGTGTTCACGATCGCTCCGTTGCGAACTGTGACGAAGCCGCATCCATCAGACTGGGCGAATAGTAAACCGCCGGCGCGCTAGAACGCGAGCGGGAAACCGAGCGTGACCCGGGTGCCCACGCCGGGCTCCGACCCGATGTCGATCCGCGCCCCATGCACCTCGGCGATCCAACGAGCGATCGCGAGGCCGAGTCCGGCCCCCTCCGCCTGGCGGCGCGCCGCGTCGCCGCGGTAGAACCGCTCGAACACGTGGGGCAGCTGATCAGCCGGGATGCCGATGCCCGTGTCCGTCACCGCCAGCGCGGCACGACCGTCTTGAACGGACACATCGAGGCGGACGCGGCCGCCGGTGGGTGTGAACTTGATGGCGTTGTCGAGGACGATCAAAAGCAGCTCGCGCACCAGGGCAGGATCGCCGGTGATCCGCGCCTCCTCGAAGGTCCCGACCTCCACCGACACGCGTTTATGCTCGGCCAGCGTACGGGCCGCCTCGACCGCGCCCGCGGCCGCGTCGTCGAGGTACAGCACATCGCGCGTGACCGGTCGCTCCCCCGCGTCGGCCCGCGCCAGCATGAGGAGCTCACCCACGATCGCGCCGAGGCGGCCCGCCTCGCGCTCGATCGCCTGGAATGTCGCGGTGTCGCGCGTCGGCTCTCGGGCCTGGCCCACGGCGACGTCGGCCCGGGTCCGCAGCAGCGTGATGGGCGTGCGCAGCTCGTGGGCCGCGTCTGCCATGAATCGACGCATCTGCTCCATCGACCGCTCGATCGGAGCGGTCGACTGGCGCGTCAGCACGTAACCACCCCCAGCCACCAGCAGCAGCGCCACCAGCGCGGCGGCCGCAAATGCCCTGATCAACGATGCGTACTCATGTTCGAGCTCCAGGCGGTCCGCGACGACGGCGGCGACGTACACGCCGCCCTTCGCGCCCGTGAAGCGCTCGGCGTACAGGCGCACGGTATGGTTCTCGGGCGCCTCGAAGTCGCGGTGCGCGGTCCCCGCCCGCTCGGCCTCCCGCGCCGCGTCCCGGATCCAATCGGGGGCGTCGACAGGCTTCACCGGCGACGCCCCCGCGGCGAAGAGATACAGCGCCCGATCGGGGATGCGCAGCTCGTCGACCGCGTCGGCGACCACGCCCTTCGCGCTCACGAGCTCGGCCTCACGGATGCGGGCCGCCTGCATCAGGGCGGCCGCGGCTGCTCGCAATGACGCGTCCAGATGTTGCGACATGCGGTGCCGGATCGCGACAAACAGTCCGCCACCCAGGAGCGCCAGGATGGACACGAAGATTGCGGCGTACCACGCCGTGAGGCGGAGCCGGAGGCCAGCGAGCGATTGCATCCGTGTCGCCTCAGGCACCGAACCGATAGCCCGCCCCGCGCAGCGTCGTGATCAGCTTCGGCTCGAAGCCGTCGTCGATCTTGCGTCGCAACCGCCCGATGAGCACCTCGAGCAGATTGGCGAACGGGTCGTGGTTGTCGTCCCACACGTGCGCGGTAATCGTGGAGCGATCAAGCACCAGTCCCTGGTTCAGCACGAACAGCTCCAGCAAAGCGAACTCCTTCGCACTCAGCGTGATCGGCCGGCCACGACGACGCACCTGACGGGTGCCGAGATCGACCTCGAGGTCCGCGATCCGATGCCGGGACGGGGACAGGGCCGGTCGGCGGCGCGCCAGAGCCTTGAGGCGTGCCAGGAGCTCCCGGAACGCGAACGGTTTGGTGAGATAGTCGTCCGCCCCGACCTCGAGGCCGCGCACGCGGTCGTCCAGGCCATCAAGCGCTGTCAGCATGAGGACCGGGATCGTGCTACCCCCCCGCCTGAGCTCCCCACAGAGGTCGAAGCCCGTGCCCCCGGGAAGCCGAACGTCCAGAATGATCACGTCGAATGAGCCCCCGCGCGCGCGCTCGCGCCCTTCGGCGAACGTCGCGGCCAGGGTCGGATCGATGCGCTGCGCACGCAGGCCGTCGCGCAGCAAGCCGGCCAGCTCGGGGTCGTCTTCGACGATCAGCACTCGCATGGGGACGAACGATGATATTACTATGAACACTCACCGAAAGAGAACGCCATGCCCGGCTTGAATCTTCCGATGTACGATCCCCGGCTCGTCCAGCCGATGCGCGAGGAGCTCACGCGCATCGGATTCCAGGAGCTCCGTACGCCCGCGGAGGTCGACGAGGTGCTCGGGACCACGAAGGACACGACCCTCGTGGTCGTGAACTCGGTATGCGGTTGCGCGGCCCGGAACGCGCGTCCCGCGGCGACGCTCGCGCTGCAGCAGGCGCGACGGCCCGCCCGATTGCTCACGGTATTTGCGGGACAGGACGCCGACGCGACCGAGCGCGCCCGGAGCTACTTCACGGGCTACCCGCCTTCGTCGCCCCAGCTGGGGCTCTTCAA
>Ga0209689_1000177_pt1 | contig 39554 bp, 43 predicted proteins | sample GraSoiAngelo_149_FD_187119 | JGI IMG/M metagenome (GOLD analysis project Ga0209689, IMG submission 187119) | Grasslands soil microbial communities from the Angelo Coastal Reserve, California, USA - 14_1009_09_30cm (SPAdes) (version 2) | ecosystem: Environmental > Terrestrial > Soil > Grasslands ... | reverse complement strand
TCGCGATCGCCTGCGCCGTGGCACTCATAGGCGTCGCGGTAGAAGAGCGGGACGCCACGCTGGCCCGCCCGCGCGCGCGCCGCCCACGCCGCTTCCGGGCGGTTCGCCGGGGGCTCGAGATCGGAGCTCTCGTGGCGGCGCTCGGCCTCCTCCGTGCCATCGACGGCCTGACCGTCATCACCGGCGGGTTCGTCGTCGCCGGGTTCGCCCTGGCCGAGCTCGTCCTCAGCGCGTCATCGACGACGGCGCGTTCGGGTTAGCCTCAGGCCCACTTGGACACCGCGGCGCGCAAGAAGCGGATCGGCGAGCGCGTCGACGCGCGCGCCAAAGCGCTCGACCGCCTGGCTCTCGAGATCCACGCACGGCCGGAGCTGGCGTTCGAGGAGCGGTTCGCCTCCGGATCGCTTGCGGACTACCTCGAATCGGAGAAGGTGACGGTCCAGCGCGGGGCCGGAGGTCTCGAAACGGCGTTCATCGCGGAAGCCGGCTCCGGTGGACCGGTCGTCGCGATCCTCGGCGAGTACGACGCCTTACCGGGGATCGGGCATGGCTGCGGTCACAACCTCATGGGAACGGCGGCGATCGGCGCATTCCTCGCTCTTCGCGACACGCTCGATGGTGTCCGCGGCCGCGTGCGCGTCATTGGTTGCCCCGCCGAGGAGAGCGGGAACGGCAAGGTCCACCTCATGAACGGCGGTGCGTTCGAAGGCGTGGACGCGGCGCTCATGTATCACCCCGGCGACCGAGACGAGATCGACCCGCTCATGCTCGCGATGGTCAACCTCGACGTGGAGCTTTTGGGTAAGGCCGCGCATGCCGCCGCCGAGCCGCAAGACGGCGTGAACGCGCTCGACGGCCTTGTGCTCGGTTGGAATGCGATGTCGGCGCTCCGTCTTCTCGTTCGCAGCGATTCGCGGATCCACGGGATCATCACCGACGGTGGAAAGGCCGCGAACATCATTCCCGATCGCGCGGCCGCGCGGCTGATGGTCCGCTCTCCCGACAACACGTACCTTGCCGACCTTCGGCGCCGGGTCCTCGCATGTTTCGAGGGCGCGGCCCTCGCGACGGGCGCGGAGCTCCGCCCGATGTGGAGCGAAGTCTGCGAGGTTGTGAACACAAACCGTCCCCTCGCGGAGGCGTTCGCTGAGAACGCCCGCGCGCTTGGCCGCACGATGCTGGCGAGACGGCCGTCGGACACGCACGGCTCGACGGACATGGGGAACGTCACGACCAAGGTCCCCGGCATTCATCCTTTTCTCTCGATCACCGAAGGACCGGTGCCCGGGCACTCGATCGCCTTCACCGAGGCGGCGCGAACACCTCGCGCTCTCGAGACGATGCACCTCGCTGCCAAGGCCCTCGCGATGACGGCGCTCGACGTGCTCAGCGACGCCGCGCTCCTGAAGCGCGCGAAGGAGGCTCACGACGGCCGAACCGCGTGACTGGCTGGGCGCCGAGCGCGATCCCTCGGAGGCGGCACGCCTCGCCGCTCTCTACGACCTCGCGGTCTCGCCGCTCGAGGGTGGGCCCGACGTCGAGTGGTTCAGCGCTCTCGCGCGGCGCACCGGCGGGCCGATCCTCGAGCTCGGCTGCGGCACGGGCCGCATCACGGTGCCGATCGCTCAGGAAAGCCAGCACATCGTCGGCCTCGATCGCTCCGCCGCGATGCTCGAGCGGGCCGAACGGCGGGCGCGGCGGGCAAACGTCGAGGTGCGCTGGGTCGAGGGCGACATGCGGGCGTTCTCCTTCAACGAGGCGTTCGCGCTGGTCTTCGTCGCCTTCAATTCGTTCCTCATGCTCGACCCGGACGATCGCTGGGCCTGCCTCGCGCGGGTCCGCGAGCACATGGCGCCGCGGGGCCGAGTGGCGATCGACGTGTTCCAGCCAGACCCCCAGATCATCGCCGGGCTCGATGGCGCGGTCGTCGACGAGTGGGAACGCATAGATCCCGAAACGGGACGCGCGGTCCGCAAGTTCTCGTCCAGTCACGCCAATGTCGACGGCGTGACCCAGCGGTTCTGGCACGACGAGACCGCCGATGACGGAACCGTTCATCGGATCGGCGGAAACATGGCGCTTCACTACCTCTATCGCCGCGAGACCGAGCTTCTGTTCTCCGAGGCCGGGTTCATCATCGAGACGCTCCACGGCGACTACGACGGGAACCCCGCCGACGCGCGGTCCCCCAAGCTTCTCGTCGTCGCGAAGCGCCGGGAGCGCGGCCAGGGACGCGAGCGGCGCCGGTCGTGACGGACCTTTTGATCCGCGGCGCGACCGTGATCGATGGGACGGGAGCACCCGGCCGGCGCGCCGACGTCGCGATCGACCGCGGACGCATCGCGGCGGTCGGCGCGGATCTCGCGAAGGACGGGGCGCGCGTCATCGACGCGAAGGACCGCGTCATCGCGCCCGGGTTCATCGACATCCACTCGCACTCGGACGAGGCGATGTTCGTCAACGACGCGCTCGAGAGCGCATTGCACATGGGCGTGACGCTCGTCGTGTGCGGCAACTGCGGCGGATCGTCGGCGCCGGTGAGCGGTCTCGCCGAGGCCGAGCTCGACCGCGAGCTTTCGCGTCTCAACGTCCAACGGACCTGGTCGTCGTTCGGCGAGTACGCCGACGCGGTGGACGAGGTGAAGCCGGCGATCAACGTGTGCTCCTTCGTGGGCCACGGCACGCTCCGGTCGTGCGTCATGGGGGCGGACGATCGCGCGCCGACGACGGACGAGCTCGCGCGAATGCGCGCGCTCCTCGCGAAGTCGATGGACGAGGGCGCGATCGGGCTCGCGTCGGGGCTCATCTACCCACCGAGCGCCTTCGGAACGACCGACGAGCTCGCCGCGCTCTGCGAGGTCGTGCGGGATAAGGGAGGCCTCTACGCGAGCCACATCCGCAACGAGTCGACGAAGCTCCTGGACGCCGTCGAGGAGAACCTCGAGATCGGACGGAGGGCTCACGTCCGTGTGGAGCTGTCGCATCACAAGGCGTCGGGACAGAAGAACTGGGGCAAGGTCAAGGACTCCACGGCCCTGATCGAGCGCGCGCGCGCCGAGGGCGTCGATGTCACCGCCGACCAGTACCCCTACACCGCGTCCTCAACGGGCCTCGCGGTCACGATCCCGAACTGGGTGCACGAGGGCGGTACGGCGAAGATGTGCGAGCGCCTCCGCGATCCCGCCGTCCGGGCGCGGATCCGGAGCGAAGAGGTCGAGACCGGGCGCGCCTTCGACCGCATCGTCATTGCGCGAGCCCGTCTTCATCCCGAGTGGGCCGGGAAGAGCGTCCAGGATCTCGCCGACGCAGCCGGACGCGATCCGCTCGAATGGTCATGCGATGCGCTGATCGAGCACGACGGCGCCGTCGACATCGTGCATCACTCGATGAGCGAGGACGACGTGCGCTTCGTGATGGCGAAGGAATGGATCTGCATCGGCAGCGATTCACGGGCGAACGCGCCGTACGGCCCGCTCTCGTTCGGCAAGCCGCACCCCCGCTCGTACGGGACATTCCCGCGTGTCCTTGGCCGTTACGCGCGCGACGAGAAGGTGCTCGGCCTCGAGGATGCGGTTCGCAAGATGACCTCGCTGACCGCCTCGCGACCGCGCGTGCACGACCGCGGTGTCGTGCGCGAGGGCGCGTGGGCTGACCTCGTGGTGTTCGATCCTGCCCGCGTGATCGACGCTGCGACGTATGACGATCCGCATCGGTATCCCGTCGGGCTCGACTACGTGATCGTCAATGGCGGCGTGGCCCTCGAACACGGCGAGACGACACCCGTGCGGCGTGGACGCTTCCTGCGTCAAGGACGCGACCTCGGCGGCCGATGAAGGTCGCGATCCTCGCCGAAGGACAGTTCGCGCGCGCGACCGCCAAGACCGCGATAGGGGTCTTGCGGTACGCGCCGTTTGAGGTGGTCGCCGTCGTCGACTCGACAAGGGCGGGGAAGGACGCGGCCGAGTGTGTCGGCGTGGGAGGGGGTGTGCCCGTCGTCGCCGGCGTGGATGAGGCCATCGCGCGCGGGGCGACCGTCCTGCTCATCGGCACGGCCGCGGCCGGCGGCCTCATCCCCGACGGCTATCGACCGGCGCTCGCGCGGGCGCTGGAGCGTGGCGTCGAGGTCTGGAACGGATTGCACGAGCGGGTCTTCGCCGATCCCGAGCTCGCCGCTGCCGCGGCGCGGGGCGGTGCGACGGTGCGCGAGCTGCGAGAGCCACCTACGGATCTGCCGATCGGCGGCCATCGCGCTCGTCGCGAAGGCGCGCGGGTTGTTCTCACGGTCGGTTCGGATGCGGCGGTGGGGAAGATGACCGCGTCCCTCGAGGTCGTCGCAGCACTTCGGCGCATGGGCGAGCGCGCCGAATTCGTCGCGACCGGACAGACCGGGATCGCGATCGCGGGCGGCGGAATAGCGGTCGACGCGGTCGTGGCCGACTTCATCGCCGGAGCCGCGGAGCTCATGGCCTGCGACGCGGCCGAGCGCGCCGACTGGGTGGTGGTCGAAGGCCAGGGCTCGCTCACGCATCCGGGTTTCTCCGGCGTGACACTCGGCCTGCTGCATGGGGCCGCACCCGATGTGATGGTGCTGTGCCACGAGGCAATGAGGCACAGCGTCAAGGGCTACGACGATCGCCAGCCCCTGCGAAGCCTCCGCGAGTACGTCCGCATCTACGAGGACGCCGCGTCGTGGCGACGGCCTCCCGGATACCCGCCGGCGCGGGTCGTAGCGGTCGCGTTGAACACCGCCGACCTGAGCTCTGCGCTGGCCCAGGCGATGATCGATAACGCCGCGAATGAGACGGGCCTCCCCGCCGCGGATCCGATCCGCGAAGGACCGGTGGGCGCGGATCGGCTTGCGCAAGCGCTCCGCGAGGCGGTTCCCGCGTGAATGTCTCGGTCCGGACCGTGGAGCTGCACCTCGCCGTGCCCTTCGCCATCAGCCGCGCCACACACACCACGAAGAAGGTCGTTCTCGTTGAGCTTCGCGAGGACGATCGGGTCTCGCGGGGTGAAGGCGTGCCCGACGCTTTCTTCGGGGAGACACCCGAGTCCGTCGAGCGCCACATTCGAAGCGCAATCGAGGTCCTCTCGGAGGATCCATTCGATCTCGAGGCGATCGGGGCGCGCCTCGAGGAGCGTTTCCCTCATGGTGGCGCCGCGAGCTGTGCGATCGATGTGCTCGCACATGACCGCGCATCGCAGGCTGCGGGCGTCACACTCCGGGATTTTCTCGGCCTTGCCGGCGGCGAGCCGCCTCCGACGTCCTTCACCATCGGGATCGCGGACCCGTCGGTCATGGCCGATCGAGCCGCACAGGCCGCCGACAGGGGCTTCTCGGTCCTCAAGGTAAAGCTTGGGCTGGGCGACGACGTCGCTGCGCTTTCGGCGATACGCGAGCGGTTCTCCGGCACGATCCGTGTCGATCCGAACGCTGCATGGACCGCCGACGAAGCGCCGGCGCGCATCGCCAGCCTAGCCCGGTTCAACCTCGAATTCGTCGAGCAGCCGATCGATCCGGAGGACATCGATGGGCTCCGTCGCGTGCGCGAAGCCTCGCCCTTACCGATCGTCGCCGACGAAGCGGCCATCCGCGCGAGCGACGTTCCACGCCTCGTGGGCGCCTGCGACGGCATCAACGTGAAGCTTCAGAAATGCGGCGGCGTGGCCGCGGCCCGCGCGATGATCGCGGCGGCGCACGACCGCGGGCTCAAAGTGATGCTCGGGTGCAGGGCCGCCGAGACGAGCGTCGCGATCGCGGCGGCGGCCCATCTCGCCCCGGCGGTGGAGTGGGCGGATCTCGACGGCAATCTGCTCATCACCGACGATCCCTTCCGCGCCGTCGCCGTGGAAAACGGCAGGTTCGTCTTTCCAGATCGGCCAGGACTAGGCGCGATCCCAGCGTCATGACATTGCATCGTGTCGAGGTCGCGGTCTTCGCGATCGCGCTCACGGTGTTCGGTCTCGTCGCGCTCGCACTGGTGTGGAGCGGCGACTGGGCCTATGCGGCCCTCGCAAACCTTGGGGGTGGGCCGACTCGGACGATCCTCGTTCCGAGGGTGCTGGACGGTTCGCGGGTCGAAAGCCCCGCCGACCTGGCGCTCTGGCTCGGGTGGCATCACGCGTGGGCGGCCTACGTCACCGGCCTGAGCAGCACGCCACCAATCTCTTGGGGAACAGGCCCGCTTTTCACGGCCGATGAGTACGCGCACATGGCCGATGTGCGCGCGGTCTTTCGTGGCGCCGAGATCGCGGCCGTGCTTGCGCTCTTCGTCGGCGGCTATCGCATCTCGCGCGCTCGCCGGCGGGGCACCGCCCTGCGTCTGGTGCGCGCCGGAGCGCTCGTCGCGGCCGGGATCGTCGCGGTGATCGGCGTCGCCGCCGCCCTAGCCTTCGATCCGCTGTTCCTTCTGTTCCACGACGTCTTCTTTCCCCAGGGCAACTTTCTCTTCGACCCGGCGACGAGCAACCTCCTCCGGCTGTATCCGGAGTGGTACTGGCAGGGCATAACGGCAGGCGTGGCAGTGTCGTTCATCGCGCTCGCGCTCCTGGCCGCCCTGATATCCCACGGCATGCTCCGGCGGCGGTCGAACACATACACTCGCGCCGCATGAAACGAGTCCTGCTCATCGAGGACCTGCCCCAGGTCGCTCAGCACCTCCAGCAGATGCTCTCCCGCGAGAAAGAAGCTGAGCTCGTGGCCGTCGAGAGCGAGGGCGATGCCGCTCTCGTGCGCGTGACCACCGAGAAGCCGGACGCCGTCCTCATCGATGCGCTTCTCTCCGGCAAGAGCACCGGCTTCGACATCGCAAAGCGTGTCCGAGCCGCGTCGCCCGGGACGAGGATCGTGATGGTCACGGTCCCCCAGCGCCCGATAGACCCGAAGCCCGACCAGGGCATCGACGCCGTCTTTGTCCTTCCGGGCGGCGCGAACGAGCTCGCGACCGCTCTCGCGATCGGCAAGCGCGATGTCCGGCTCAAGGGGCGGATGATCGTGTGCTTCTCCCCGAAGGGCGGATCCGGAAAGACCACGATCGCCATCAACCTCGCGACGATCCTGCGGCGCCGCGGCCACTCCGTGGCGCTCATGGATGGCGTCATGCAGTTCGGCTCCCTCCGTCACGCGCTGCAGGTGCCGCCCGCCACGCGCTCGATCGTCGATCTCCCGACGGGTCAGGGCATGCGGACGTCACTCTCCGAGGTCCTGTGGGAAGGTCCGAGCGGCGTCGCGGTGCTCCTCGGGCCGCCGCGTCCCGAGGAGGCCGAGCTCATGGCCGCACCCGACGTCGCGATGGCCATGCAGCTGCTCGCTGAGGATCACGACTACGTCATCGTGGACGCGCCGTCGAAGCTCGGTGAAGAGACCCTCGCGATGCTCGACGTCGCCGACGTGATCCTGCTCGTGGTCACGTACATGCAGGCGTCGATCGCGAACACGCGCGCCGCGGTCGACACCTTCGAGGCGCTCGGCTACAAAGGCAAGATCCCGATCCTTCTCGTGGTAAATCAGGCCGACAACGCGGCCGGCATGTCGAAGGGCGGCATCGAGCACACCCTCAACCTTCCAGTGGTGGGAGAGATCCCGACGGACTGGAAGCTCGTGGCCGAGTCCCTCAACAAGCAGCAGCCGTTCGTGCTCTCGTCGCCGAACGCCGCCGTCTCAAAGGCGATCGACGCCCTCGCGAACGCGCTCGTTCAGCAGCAGCGCCGCTAGAGCGAGCTCCGGTGAACGGGGCCGCCGACCGGCCGATCGGCGTGTTCGACTCGGGCGTCGGTGGGCTCACCGTGCTGCGCGAGCTCCGTCGCCAGCTCCCGAACGAGTCGACCATCTACCTCGGCGATGAAGACCGGATGCCGTACGGCCCTCGCGAGCCGGCCGAGGTCGTTGGGTTCACCCGCGAGGCTATGCGCTGGTTCGCGCAGGCCGACTGCAAGCTCGTCGTGATCGCCTGCAACACCGCGACCTCGGTCGCGCTCGAAACGGTGCGCGACGAGTTCGGGGTGCCCACGATCGGCGTCATCCGGCCCGGCGCGGCCGCGGCCCTGACCGCGACCGCTCGTCGCGCGGTCGGGGTCCTCGCGACCGTGCTGACGGTGCGGAGCGGCGCCTACGTGCGCGCGCTCCGCGATCTCGACCCGCTCGTCGACGTCGCCCAGCAGGCCTGTCCCAAGCTCGTGCCGCTCGTCGAGGATGGCAAAGCAGAGAGCCCCGAGGCGCTCGCTGCGGTGCGCGAGTACGTCGAGCCGCTCCTCACGGAAGGTGGCGTCGTCCGCCCGGTCGTCGACACCCTCCTCCTCGGCTGCACCCACTACCCACTCCTGCGCGCCGCGATCGAAAAGGTGGCCGGGCGCGACGTTCGGGTCGTCGACTCGGCGACGACGACTGCGCTCGCGGTCCGCGAAGTCCTCGCCTCCCACCGGCTCACGCGCGACGGCGGTCGAGCGGAGCACGCGCTCTTCTGCACGGGCTCGGTCGAGCGGTTCCGCACGATCGCGCGCGCGATCTTCCACGAGGATCCGCCGGACGTTCGCCAAACTCGACTCGCGACATGAACGTCGTCTCCGCGATCACAGGGCTGCCCTACGTCGGTAAGACCACGCTCTTCAACCTTCTGACCGGCGCGCACGCGTCGACCGGGGCCTTCGCCGGCGCCGAGGCGGAGACGAACGTCGGCGTCGCCAAAGTGCCGGATCCGCGCGTCGAGGAGCTCGCCGCCCTCTACAAACCAAAGAAGATTACGCACGCCGAGGTCATGTACCGAGACATCGGCCTCGCGCGCGCGGAGAAGCCGGGTCAGGCGATCTCGCCGCAGAAGCTTGGCGATCTGCGCACCGCCGACGCGATCGTCCACGTCGTCCGGGCCTTCAGCGCGCCGTCGGTGCCGCACGTCGACGGTTCGGTCGACCCGGTGCGCGATCTCTCGACGGTCGAGCTCGAGCTTCTCTTCGCCGACCACGCCGTGGTCGAGCGGCGCCTCGAGCGTATCGAGCCGGAGCTGCGCAGCTCGAAGGGTCCTGAGCGCGAGATGAAAGAGCGCGAGAAGGCCGTGCTGCAGCGGGCGTTCGCGGCGCTCGCCGAGGAGCGTCCCCTTCGCGACCTGGACTTGGATGCCGACGAGGAAAAGGCCATTCGCGGGTTCCGATTCCTGACCCGCATGCCGGTCCTCGTCGCCGTGAACCTCGACGAAGATGACGTCGCCGACCCGGAGCGGATCATCGCGCCCGTGCGCGAAGCGGCAAAGGCCCATCGCGCGAGCGCGGTGGTCCCGGTGTCGGCGAAGCTCGAAGCGGAGATCGCCGAGCTGCCGCCCGAGGAGGCGGCGTCGTTCCGCAAGGAGCTCGGTCTCGCCGAGCCGGCCCTCGACCGCCTCATCCGCGCGACGTACGAGCTGCTCGGGCTGTGCTCGTTCTTCACGGTCGGCGAGGACGAGGTCCGCGCGTGGACGGTCCCGCGCGGCGCGCCGGCTCAGCAGGCGGCCGGCGCGATCCACACCGATCTCGAGCGCGGCTTCATCCGTGCCGAGGTCATCGGATGGCAGGAGCTTCTCAAAGCGGGAAGCGAGGCGAACGCGAAGAAGCTCGGCGTGATGCGGACGGAAGGGAAAACCTATCCCGTGAAGGACGGCGAGATCTTGCACGTCCTGTTCAACGTGTGATGTTCGACCTGGTCACGATCGGGCATACCGCGCGCGACGAGTTCGAGGGCGAGCCCGAGTGGCGCATCGGCGGCACCGCGACGTATGCCGCCGCCGCCGCGGCGTGTCTCGGTGACCGCGTTGCTCTGCTCACGCGCGTCGGGCCGAACGAGCGCGAGCGCCTCGCGGCGCGCTGCCGTGAGCTCGGCATCGAGCTGCACGCCCTCGAGAGCGCGGTCACCACGACCTTCTCCTTCCGGTATGTCGACGGTCGTCGCCACCTGCGCCTCAAGGCGCGTGCGAAAGGAATCGGCGCGGAGGCGATCCCGCCTCCGCTCCGCGAGACGCGCGCGGTGGTCCTCGCCTCGATCGCACACGAAATCGAGCCGTCTGTGTTCCCCGTCTACTCGGGTGTCCCTCGAGTCCTCGCGGCTCAGGGATATCTGCGCTCGTGGGACGCGGACGGGACGATCAGACGGCGCGAGTGGGACGACGCGCAGCGCGTGCTCGGGCGCGTGAGCGTTACGGTGGTGAGCGAAGAGGACATCGAAGGCGACCTCGATCTCGCGCGCGGCTGGGCACGGACGGCGCCGGTCATCGTGACCATCGCGGAGCGCGGCGCGATCGTGCTACGCGGCGGGCGGGAGGTCGAGGTCGGGGGCTTCCCGGCGAACGAAGTGATAGATCAGACCGGCGCGGGCGACGCCTTCTGCGCCGGCCTCGCGCTCGGCCTCGCGGACGGGGACGATCTCGAAGCGGCCACCCGTTTCGCGAACGCCGTCGCCTCGTTCGCCGTCGAGGGTGTCGGCACGGCCGCCCTCGCGTCGCGGGAGCAGGTGCAGGCGCGGATGAGCGGTCACTCGTCGTCTAAGACGTCGAGCGCATCGTCCGGTGGCGCACCGCCGGGTCGCACGACGCCGTAGTCGGCCTCGACCGGGCTCGCCAGCTCGAGGCCGGAGGCTCGCATGTGCTCGAGCTCGTGCGCGTAGTCGCGGAGCATGCGGGCGGCATGGGTAAGCGTGCGCGCGCCCTCGATAGACCACTTCCCCCGGATCGTCACACTTCCGCAGTCGGGGCACTCATGGATGGGCTCACAGACCTCGATGTCTTCAACGTCATCCCCACTCACTCGTCCTCCTCCACCAGGCGCATCGGCGACTCCTCACCGGGCCGGACGGCGATGGCGAAGCCGTTGCCGGCTGGCTGATCCAGCTCGAAGCCAGCACGCGCCAGCTGCTCGAGAGCCTCGGCGCGATCGCGAAAACATCGCGCCGCCTCGCTTAGGGTCCTCGCGCCATCCATCGTCCAGCGCGCACGGATGAAGAGGTAGCCGAAGTCCCGCCACTCCTCCATGTACTCGCGGAGCTCGTCCTCGGTCACGCCCCCTACATCGGAACGGACTTGCCCTACGGGGCGGTCTTCGTCTCCTTCGAGAGAGGGGCGATGTGCTGCGCGTAGAGCCGACTCCAGGTGCCGTCGCGGATGAGCCCGGCGAGCCAGGTGTTCAGGAAAGGGAGGAACCCCTGGCGATCGGAGGTGTTCTTCTTCGCGCCGATCGCGTAACGCTCTTCAACGAGAGGGTGCCCGACGATCTTGGTGTTCGGGTCCTGAGCGAGGAGTCCCCAGAGGGTGAGCTCGTCAGCGCCGATCGCGTCAGCCTGGCCTTGCTGAAGCGCGCCAATGCACGAGGCGTACGTGTCGAGTGCGAGGGTCCTCGCGGAATCGTTCGCGGCCTCGACGTGCGCGTCCACGCCGGAGCCGTTCTGGACGCAGACGGTCTTGGTATCGAGATCCGCGAGGTCCTTGATCTGGTCGTCGGTCGATCGGACGAGGATGCGTTCACCCGTGATGAAGTAGGTGTCGCTCAGGTCGACCGTCGCGGCGCTCTCCGTGGTCATGGGGAGCCGAGCGATGACGACGTCGGCCTGCGAGCTTGTGAGGGCAGCCACCGCCGTGCTGCGATCGACCGAGACCCACTCGATGACGGTGTCGATGTCTTGCCGGGGTCCGAAGATCGCCTTAGCGAGCTCGCGCCCGAGGTCCGGCTCGAAGCCGGCGTACCGGCCGCTCGCATCGCGACTCGAGAACGGAGCCGCTTTGTCGAGCGCCCCGATCCGGATCTTGCCCTTCGTCTGGAGCGCGTACATGTACGTGGCGAGCTCGAAGCGTGGCCGCGCTGGAGTTGGCGAGGACGCTGGGGTCGGGCTCGGCTCGGGTGACGCTTGAGGCAGGCAGGCGACGAGAGCGACGACGATCGCGGCCAGAGCGAAGATTCGCGGAGCGCTCATGAGCGGAGCGTACCGGTCGTCGGTTTCGGCGTGGTCGCGTAGGCTCGCCGCATGGATGTCTTCGCACCAGCGCGCGCCGCGCTCGCGACCCTGCCCGGCGAGGCGGCCGCGTTCGCGTCCGACGCGGATGGGCACGCGCTCTTCTGCGAGCGCGAGGACGAGCTATTTCCCTCGGCCTCGGTCATCAAGCTGCCGCTCGTCATGACCCTGTACGCCGACGCCACACGTGGCCTTATCGATCTCGACGAGCGGGTCGCGGTCGGGGACCGGGTCGACGGGAGCGGGGTGCTGCGACACATGCGCGATGTCGAGCGTCTTTCGCTCCGGGATCTGGCGATGCTCGCGATCATCGTGTCGGACAACACCGCGACGAACCGGCTCATCGAACGGATCGGCGTCGACCGCGTGGGGGAGCGGTTGCGCGAGTGGGGCTGCCCGAAGACGCGGCTCTCGCGCAAGATGTACGACTTCGAGGCCGCGAAGCGTGGGCACGAGAACGTCATGACGGCGCGCGAGACGGTCTCACTTCTGGTGCGCCTCCAGCGCGGTGAGTGCGAAGATCGCGCGACGAGCGACGCGGTCCTCGCGGTCCTCGAGCAGTGCCAGGACCGCACGATGCTGCTCCGGTATCTGCCCTACGGCGCGAAGGTGCCGCACAAGACCGGGACGCTCGACGAATCGCGGAACGACGCGGCCATCGTTCCGGGCGAGCGGCCGGTGATCGTCGCGGGCTTCACGCGCAAGCTGCGCGACACCGGGGCGGCCGTCTCGTGGCTCGGGGTCGTCGGGTGGTGCGCCTACCGCGCCGCGGGGAATCCGGGCGATGCTCTTCCCCCTGAGCTCACTCGTACTGCATGATGCGCGGGTGAGCTCGCGACATCGTCGCCGGTCTCGGCGTGTTCGGTTTGGTCGGAGCCTCGTCGCGGTGTCGCTCGCCCTGGCCGGGCTCGTGCTCGCCGCGGCGTTCGTCGGTCTCACTGTCCAGGGCAACGCGATCGCACGCGAGATCGCGGGATACCGCAGCGACCTCGTCACGGACCAGGCGCAGCACGACGCACTGACGGTGCAGATCGCGAACCAGAAGACCGCGGACTACGTGCGGGACAAGGCGCGCGATTACGGGTACATCGCGCCGAATGAGGCGCTCATCTCGGTGCAGCGTGACGGGCAGGCGAGCGATGCGTTGGCTCGCACCGCGAATGAGGCTCCGTCGCGGATCGCGCGGTGGTTCGCGTTCTTCTTCGGCGCGCGATGACCTCGTTAGCGGCTCGTCGAGATCGTCCGCGAGGAGTAGAATCAAGGTGCGGGATGGAGCAGCGGTAGCTCGTTGGGCTCATAACCCAAAGGTCGGAAGTTCGAATCTTCCTCCCGCAACAGTGGCGCGGCCGGTCGGGCCGTGTTTTCATTTCATTGCCAGTTCTCTTGCCACGGCCTCGCGAGTTTGGTACGTGTCGCTTCATGCCTCACAAAGATCCTGACCAGCGTCGCGCGTATGGGCGCGCTTGGATGAGGCGAAATCCGGAAAGAGCGCGCGAGGCGATGCGTCGCTGGCGAGCGACTCATCGTCTTGAGCACAGGACGGCAGCAGACGAATGGGATGCAACCCATCCCGAGTCAGCGAGCGCGCGGCGGAACAGGTATCGCCAGAACCACCCAGAGGTCCGACGAGTTATCTGGCAGCTCCGGCGCGCGCGTCTCGCTGGCTCGCCGGGGAAATACACGGCCCAGGAGTGGAAAGATCTCGTCGAAAGATCCGGCGGCAGGTGCACCTACTGCGACGAGGTCGGAATCCTCCAGTCAGATCACCGAATTCCCCTCGCTCATGGCGGGACGAATCTGATAGAAAACATTTTGCCCGCCTGTGGGCCATGCAATCGACGCAAGCACACAATGACCGAGACCGAATACCGATCTCGGCTGGCCTCAAGAAAGAGTCTGCCGCCATCAGCGGGCGACAGTTTGCCGCCACAATCACCCTAGAATTGACCCGCCCGGCTGGGTAGCTCAGTGGTAGAGCAGCCGACTCATAACCGGCAGGTTCGTGGGTCCGATCCCCACCCCAGCCACCAGTGACCCCTTCCGAGATCCGCGCGACCGTCCGCGACTACATCCGCGCGCATCGGATCTTCACGCCGGGACCCGTGATCCTCGCCGTATCCGGGGGCGCCGACTCGACGGCCCTCCTGCTCATCCTCGCCGACCTCGCTGCGGAGCTCGGCCTCGTCATCCACGTCGCGCACTTCGACCACCGCACCCGCCCCAAAGAGAGCGCCGAGGACGCGGACTTCGTGGCGAAGCTCGCGAACCGGGTGGGCGCGCCGATCCGGGTAGGCCGCGCCGACAGACCGACGAAGACCGAGGACGCCGCTCGGACCGCCCGCTACGCGTTCCTGCGCCGAGCAGCGAGCGAGATCGGCGCGACCGCGATCGCGACCGGCCACACCCGCGACGATCAGGCGGAGACCGTCCTCCTCCATCTCACCCGGGGCTCCGGACTCGCGGGACTGGCCGGCATGCGGCCGCTGCGCGAGGGGATCGCGCGGCCGCTCCTCGGCATCGGTCGCGCGGAGACGCTCGCCATCTGTCGCGACGCGCGGATCCGGCCGCGCACCGACGCAACGAACCGGTCGCTCAAGTTCGCGCGCAATCGGGTCCGCCTCAAGGTCGTCCCCGAGCTCGAGAAGATCAACCCGCGGGCGAGCGACGCGATCGCGCGCCTCGCCGACGCCGCGGCCGAGATTCAGACGGAAGACGACCTCACCGTCAGCGACGCGCTCGCCCGGGCGCGCGAAGCGGACGCCATCCGGATCGGCACGTTAGAACCGGGCATGCGCGCCCGCGCGCTCACGCTCGCCTGGCAGGACGCCACCGGTCGCGTGCTCGGTGCGCGCCACCGCCGCGCGCTTGAGGACCTGACCGCGACCGAAGAGGGCTCGCGATCGCTCGATCTTCCGGGAGGTCGTGCGATCCGCGAGTACGGTTTCGTCCGTATCGTTGGCGACAAACCCGGCGCGACCAGCGATCCGCCGACCCACATCGACCTCGGGCGGGAGATAATTTGGAACGGCTGGCGCCTGAGTCTGGGGGCCACCGCGCCAACGAACGGAGCCCATGAGGCGAACGTTCCGAAGAACCTTCTAAGAAAGCTGATGATTCGGGCGCGGGTCGCGGGAGATCGGACGGCCGATCCTCCGCGCAGGAAGCTCCAGGACATCTTCACCGACGCGAAGATTCCCGCGTCGCAGCGGGGCCGCTGGCCCGTTATTGCGAGCGAAGACGCGGTTTGGTGGGTCCCCGGGCTCACCGAAGCGCCGAAAGGGACAGGCGGAACACGCCTTGCGGTAGCGGCTCCGGCGCACTTTGGGAACGAGCTTTGGACTACACGTGTTAGGCAGGTAGCATCGAAAGCGGACACGGTCGTAGCGCGACCGCGGAAAGGGTCCTCGAACTGAATCTCGATAACCGGATCTTCAAGAACGGCATTTTGACGCTGCTCCTGGTGGTGATGGGGCTCGCCCTCCTGTACGCCTACCGCTCGCAGACTCCCTCGGTCCCCGAGGTGGACATCACCAGGGCGATCCAGGACGTGAACGCCGGCAAGATCAAGACGGTCACCATCATCGCCAGTAACGCCACTCTTGATTTCAAGGACACTTCCCTGGGCAAGGAGCAGACCACCCTCCAGGAGCCCGACACGCTCATGGCGAAGGCGGTCGCCGACTACAACGCCTCGCACGCCGACAGTGTCGCGCTCAAGATCGGAAGGGACAACCAGACCTTTAACGTCGTGGGTTCGATCGTCCTGAGTCTCTTGCCCGTCCTGCTGATCGGCGGCTTCTTCTTCTACATGATGCGTCAGGCGCAGGGCACGAATAACCAGGCGCTGAGTTTCGGCAAGAGCCGCGCGCGAATGTTCATCGGCAACAAGCCGACCGTGACCTTCGACGACGTCGCCGGCGTCGAGGAGGCCAAGCAGGAGCTCACCGAGGTGGTCGAGTTCCTGAAGTACCCCGAGAAATTCTCGTCCCTGGGCGCGCGCATCCCGCGCGGCGTCCTGCTCGTCGGGCCGCCCGGCACGGGAAAGACGATGCTCGCGCGTGCCGTTGCGGGCGAGGCGGGCGTGCCCTTCTTCTCCATCTCGGGCTCCGAGTTCGTCGAGATGTTCGTGGGCGTCGGCGCGAGCCGCGTACGCGACCTGTTCGACCAGGCCAAGCGCAACGCGCCGTGCATCGTCTTCATCGACGAGATCGACGCCGTCGGTCGCCAACGCGGCGCCGGTCTCGGCGGGTCGCACGACGAGCGCGAGCAGACCCTGAACCAGATCCTCGTCGAGATGGACGGGTTCGACACCGGGACCAACGTGATCGTTGTCGCGGCGACGAACCGTCCCGACGTGCTCGACCCCGCGCTCCTGCGGCCCGGCCGATTCGACCGTCAGGTCGTGCTCGACCGCCCCGACATCAAGGGCCGCAAGGCGATCCTCGACGTCCACGTCCGGGGCAAGCCGCTCGACAAGAACGTCGACCTGCTCCGGATTGGCCAGATCTCGCCCGGTTTCTCGGGCGCTGATCTCGCGAACGTCGTGAACGAAGCTGCCATCCTCGCCGCGCGCCGCAACAAGAAGCAGATCGGGCAGATCGACTTCGAGGAAGCTCTCGAGAAGGTCGCGCTCGGCCCGGAGCGGCGCTCGCGCGTCATCACCGAGAAAGAGAAGTGGATCGTCGCCTACCACGAGGCCGGCCACGCGCTCTGCTTCAAGCTCCTCAAGCACACGAACCCGGTGCACAAGATCTCGGTCGTTGCGCGGGGGATGGCCATGGGCGTCACGTGGTCGTTACCGCAAGAGGACCGGTACTTCCGCACCCGCAAGGAGTTCGAAGACGACATCGCCGCGGCGCTCGGAGGGTGGGTCGCCGAGCAGCTCCACCTCGGTGGCGACGCCACCACTGGCGCCTCGAACGACATCGAGAAGGCGACCGAGATGGCGCGTCAGATGGTCACGAAGTTCGGAATGAGCGAGAAGCTCGGGCCCCTCCAGTACGGGAAGACCGACGAGCTCATCTTCCTTGGCCGTCAGATCCAGGAAGAGCGCAACTACTCGGAGGACGTCGCGAAGATCATCGACTCCGAAGTCCACGACATCGTCGACCGCGCTCGGCAGCGCGCGTACGAGGTGCTGACGAACAACCGCGACAAGCTCGATCTTGTCGTCAGCAAGCTCATCGAGCAGGAAACGCTCGAGTCCGATGAATTCAACAAGCTATTCGACGGCGAGCCCGACGCGGGCGTTCCGGTCGCCGCATCAACCCCGGATCAGCCGCCCCCCGGCGCTCCGGCGGGAGAAGAGCGTCGCCGCGAGAAGGGTGAAAAGGGCAAGGGCCCCGCACCAGCACCGACACCGGCTTAGCAAGCACTCACCCGCAACATCCGGCACGGCGATTGCTTGTAACACGTGGCGATGGCAGACCTGATCGTCACAACACTTGCCCGTGTGGAACGCAGTGAGCCTGCGCGTGTGGCCGCGCTCTGGGCGTTCACGGTCCTTCTGGCCCTCGCCTTCCTGGCGCTGCTCGTCGGCGACCAGGTCCGCGCAGCGTCCCTCTAACTAGCGCCCAGTACCCTCCGGCGCGTGCGCCTTTTCATTGCGATACCGCTGCCGCCTGACCTCGCGGCTCGCGCGGCCGGGATACTGCCCACAACTCTTCCGGCCCTGCGCCGAGTCAAAGCCGAAAATGTGCACCTGACCCTCGCCTTCCTCGGCTGGACTCCTGACGAGCGACTCGAGGAGGTCACGAGCGCCACGCGCGAGGCCGCGGCCGACGTATCGCGGTTCGACCTGACCTTCGAGGGCGCGGGCCGATTCCCGGAACGGGGACGGCCCCGCGTCGTTTGGCTGGGCATCAGCGAAGGCGGGCCGAGCGTGCGTCAGCTCGGCGCCGGCGTGTCCGCCGGGCTCCGAACCCGGGGACTGCGATTCGACGACCGCCCGCTGTCGCCGCACCTCACGCTCGCGCGCGTTCCGGACGATGCGAGCAGCGCCGAGGCCAAAACGATCGCCGCGGCGGTCCAGAGCCTCGCGGCCCCACGCCTCCACTTCCGGGTCGACGAGATCGCGGTCGTGCAGAGTGTTCTCTCGCCGAAGGGTCCCCGCTACACCGCCCTGGCGACAGTGCCACTCGCACACCGCTAGCGCCTCGTCCAATTCCGATGGCTACACTCGGAATTCGATGGGGAGTCGCCTGATGCTTAGAAAAGCAGACCCGTACCGCGACACGGACGTCATCGACGCGCGCGCCCCGCGCACGAATCAGGCGATCGTCGGAACACTGTCGCTTCTCGCCGTCGTTACCGGGTGGTGGCCGATCCTCGGCCTGCTCGCGGGCCAGCTCGCCATCGGCCTCGCCTTCGGACGCCGTTACTGCATACCGTGCCTTCTCTACTTCGAGGTCATACAGCCGCGCATCGGCGAAGGTCCCATCGAAGACAGCCGCCCGCCGCGATTCGCCAATGTCGTCGGTGCGATCTTCCTGAGCGCGGCCACAGTCGCGTATCTCGTCAACCTGAGCACGGTCGGTACAGCCCTCGGCCTCCTTGTCGCGGCGCTCGCGCTCCTTGCGGCGACCACCGGCCTCTGCGTCGGCTGCGAGATCTATCGCTTCGCCGCGCGTGTTCGCGGTGTTCGCGCAAAACGGATCGATTCGGTCGACCTTGCGGAGCTCGGAGCGTCCGCCGGGTCTGGCGAGATCGTCGTCGAGTTCACGCACCCCCTCTGCACCGACTGCCGCTCGCTCGAAGCAGAGCTGCGCGCATCGGGCCGCACCGTCGTAACGGTCGACGTCTCGCGGCGTCCTGAGCTCGCCCGCAAGTACGGCGTCGTGCTCGTGCCGACCGCGGTCGCGGTCACGGCGTCAGGTGCCGTTGTGGAGCGCCTCGCCTGACCGGCGATACGCACGAGTCGCGGCCCCGCCGTGTCGAGAGGGGAGTCGAGGCTCGCATCCGTGAGCTCAGTGATGCTGGCGGGCTCTCGGGTCTACCGGGCGAAGGGGAGCCGCTGCCTGCGGATCCCGACGACGCGGCAGGCGACGCTTGGGCCGCCCGCCACGTCGTTCGGACATCCGGCGCGCGACCACTCTGGACGGAGCTGCGGCGCGAAATCACCGAACGTCGACTGCGGATCGTGACGCGGTTGCGTGCTCACCTGACCTGGCTCGCACGCCGCCAGGAGCTTCTCGAGCGGATGCCGTCCGAGCGCATCGTGTCCGAGGTCGCGATCACAAAGCAGGGCGACGACCGCGCGCGCGCCGAGATCGCGCAGGCGATCGCGGAGCTGAACGCTCTGGTGCGGCACCACAACCTCGTGGTCACGGCGACGAGCCTGCACCTTCCGATCGCCACGTTCGAAGGTCTTCTCGAGATCGCGCGAACGCCGCGGCGCTAGCTATGCGGCGCGCTCGCCTCGCGCGCGCACGGACGGCGGCCGGACCGGACCGCGCCGCCGGTAATTCGCCAGCGCGTAGCGATCGCATGCGATCTCCGCGCTCGATCCCCACCCGTGAGTCAGGTAGAGCCACCAGTGACAGAACTCGTGGAGGTACAGGAACCGGATGACGTCCCGGCGCGTGCGGAAGAGGACGATCGGGGTCCCATCGGCGCCGAGGTCGACCATCTCCCGGAACGGCCGGAAGGGCTCGGGCACCTGCAGCACCATCTCGGGCTCATCCCAAAAGGTGAAGGCCTGGAGATGCGGGGCGGTCCGGTATCGCAGAGGCTTGACCGTCACGCGGTAGCCGGTCGCGGCAGGCAGGCCAGCGAGAACCTCGCGAATGTCTGCGTCACTGTGCGTCGGAAGCTTCGACCGCACCGCCATCGGCCCCGGAGGACGACCGCCGCCGCGCACAGATCTCACGCTTTTAATCTAGCGGCGAGCGCTTGAGCCCAAAGCCGGCTACTCGGGGCCCTACCCTGTCGGGGGCCCCTACGCCCAGGGCCCTTGCCCGTCGGGGCCCCTACCCCCGGTGCTACAGTTTTGTCGAACGTCGCTCGAGCGGGAGCGATTAGGCCGCGGATAACCGATAGAGAACCGGGACGAGGTGTAAGCCCGGGCGGTGGAAGCGGCGCGAATGGGTCCCGCGAGACGGCATCCTGAAGAGCGTTTCCTAGGGATGCCCGGAAGCCCACCGTTACCGAGGGGCGCTCCGTGACCGCGGAGGCTAAGGGTCCGCCAGCAATGGCGGGCCAAGATCGGGTGGCACCACGAGCCCTCGTCCCGTGAGCGGGCGAGGGTTTTTGTTTGGAGGCGTGGTGGTGCTGACGGCGACAACAAAGACGAGGAGACGAGAGCTCGTGCCGATCGTGCGCGAGCGGCTCGCCGATCTTGAGACGCCGGTGTCCGCGTTCGCCAAGCTGCGCCCGCTCGGCGGCGCCTTCCTCCTCGAAAGCGTCGAGGGCGGTGAGCGCATGGGCCGCTACTCATTCATCGGAATCCTCCCTCGCGCGACGCTCGTGTTCCGCGATGGCGTGGCATCGATCCTTGAGGAGGGCGGCGTACGGACGACCGACTACGCCGACCCGCTCGACGTGCTCCGCGAGGAGCTCGGGCGCTACCGGCGTGCGGCGTCTGGCGACCTGCCGCGCTTTTCGGGTGGCGCTGTCGGCTACGTCAGCTACGAGGCCGCTCGGCGTTTCGAGAGGCTTCCGGCGGCGTCGCGCGACGTCCTGCGCCTGCCCGAGGCCGCGTTCTCCATCTACGACACCGTCGTCTGCTTCGACCACATTCGTCACTCCCTCCTGGTCATCGCGCACGACGTGGAAGGCGAACGCGAAAACGCCGAGAGCCGGATCGCCCGGGTCTTCACGGCCCTCGATGCTCCGCTATCGCTGCCGGCTCGGACCGAGCACGTGGCCCGCAGCGTGTCGGCGAACGGGACGCCGGATGAGTACCGCATCCGGGTCGGAAAGGCGCGCGAGCTCATCGCCGCGGGCGACTGCATCCAGATCGTCCTCGCGCAACGATTCGACGTGCGGCCCGCACCCGAGCCGCTCGCGCTCTACCGCGCGCTCCGGCACGTCAACCCGTCGCCGTACATGTTCCTCATCGACGTCGCGGGAGCCGCGCTCGTCGGCGCGTCGCCCGAACCGTTCGTGCGCGTCGAGGACGGACGAGTCGTTATGTATCCGATCGCGGGGACGCGGCCGCGTGGCCGCGACGACGCGGAAGACGCCGCGATGGAGGCCGAGCTTCGCGCCTCGGAGAAGGAGCGAGCCGAGCACGTCATGCTGGTCGACCTGGCGCGCAACGACATTGGTCGAGTGTCGCGCGCGGGGACTGTGCGCGTCCGCGAGCTCATGCGCGTCGACCGCTTCTCCCACGTGATGCACCTCACCTCGGTGGTCGATGGTGAGCTCGCACCGGGCGTCGACGCGCTCGACGCGTTTCGCGCGTGTTTCCCGGCGGGGACCGTGTCCGGCGCGCCGAAGATCCGCGCCATGGAGCGCATCGCCGAGCTCGAGACCGACCGGCGCGGCCCGTACGCCGGCGCCGTCGGTTATCTCGGATTCGACGGGCGCATGGACACGTGCATCGGAATCCGCACCGCCGTCATTGCGGACGGCGTGTGTCGCATCCAAGCGGGCGCGGGGATCGTCGCCGACTCCGACCCGGCGGCCGAAGAGCGTGAGACGCGCGCCAAGGCGCGTGCGCTCCTGCGCGCGATAGAGCTGGTCGACGGCGCGGAGCCGGTGCGATGACCACGAGGGTGCTCCTGGTCGATAACTACGACTCGTTCACGTACAACCTCGCGCAGGCATTCGGCGCCCTCGGCGCGGAGGTCGCGGTGCTTCGCGCCGACGACCCGGCCCTCGCGACCGCGCTCGACGCGCGTCCCGATCGCCTCGTCATCTCGCCCGGCCCGGGGCGTCCCGAGGTCGCCGGCCGTTCGCCCGCTCTCGTGCGCAAGGGGCCGGAGCTCGGCATCCCGACGCTCGGTGTCTGCCTGGGGCTCCAGTGCGCCGCGGTCGCGTTCGGCGCTTCGGTCGTCCGTGCCCCGGAGCCGCGGCACGGCAAGACCTCCCTCGTGCGGCACGATGGCAAAGGCGTCTTCGCAGGGGTCCCCGATCCGACCGAAGCGACGCGCTACCACTCGCTGATGGTCGACGAGCGAACGCTTCCGCCGGACCTGATCGTCACCGCCCGGAGCGACGACGGCGTTGTGATGGCGCTCCGGCATCGATCGCTTCCGCTCGAAGCCGTGCAGTTCCACCCCGAATCCGTCATGACCGCCGACGGCATGCGCATGCTGGAGAACTTCATTGGACGCGCGTGAGGCCCTCGTCGCCATCGCCGGCGGCCGCACGCTCACGCGCGACGAGGCCCGTTCGGCCATGGCCTCGGTGATGGCGGGGGAGGCGACTCCGGCACAGCTGGGCGCACTCCTCGCGGCTCTGCACATCCGGGGCGAAACCATCGACGAGATCGCCGGCTGCGCATCGGCGCTCCGCGACGTGGCCGTGCGCGTGACCGTGCCGCCGGACGCGATCGACGTCGTGGGCACCGGCGGCGACCGCTCCAACAGCTTCAACATCTCGACGGTGAGCGCGATCGTGACCGCCGCCGCCGGCGGCCGCGTCGCCAAGCACGGGAATCGCGCGGCATCGAGCGCGTGCGGGAGCGCGGACGTGCTCGAGGCGCTCGGTGTCCGGATCGACCTCGGCCCCGACGGCGTCGCGTGCTGCGTCGAGGAATCCCGGATGGGATTCATGTTCGCGCCGCGCTACCACCCCGCCATGCGCCACGCGGGCCCGGTGCGGCGGGAGATCGGCATCCGTACCGTGTTCAACGTGCTCGGGCCGCTCGCGAACCCCGCCGGTGTCCGGCGACTCCTCCTCGGCGTTCCCTCCGTCGCGCTCGGTGAGAAGATCGCTGGCGTGCTCGCCGAGCTTGGGACCGATCACGCCCTCGTCGTACACGGCGAGGATGGACTCGACGAGATCAGTCCATCCCTTCCGACGCGGACGTGGGAGGTTCGGGGCGGGTCGATCGCCGAGGGCCGCATCGAGCCGGAAGATCTGGGGGTGACCCCGGTCGGGCGCGCGGAGATCACCGGTGGTGATCCCGCGAAGAACGCTGAGATGGCGCGGCGCGTCCTCGAAGGCGCTAGGGATGGGACGCGTGCGGCGATCCTGATGAACGCCGCCGCAGCCTGCTACGTCGCGGGGATCGCCCGTGATCTGCGTGACGGCGCGAGCCTTGCCGCGGACACGATCGATCGCGGCGCCGCGTCGGACGCCCTTGCCCTCTTCGTCGCGACGAGCCAGCGCATCGGTGCCGCGGAGGCCCCGACGGTATGAGCGATTTCCTGGAGAGGGTCGCCGCCGAGCGGCGCGCCGATGTCGCAGCAGATGCTGCGAGCCGCGACGAGTTCGCACTTCGCGCTGAGGCCATGACCTGGCACCGGCAGCTTGGTTTGCGCGTCCAGTCTTACGCCCAACGTCTCCAGGTGATCGCCGAGATCAAGCGCGTGTCGCCATCCTCCGGCGTGCTCGATGTCGGCGTTGATCCATCCGCACAGGCGCGTCGCTATGCCGCCGCCGGCGCATCGGCGATCTCGGTACTCGTCGAGCCCCGACATTGGGGCGGCTCGCTGGCGGACCTCGAAGCCGTTCGCGCATCGGTCGAGCTTCCCGTTCTCGCCAAAGACGTGGTCGTCGACGAGCGACAACTCTTGCTCGTGCGTGCGGCTGGTGCGGACATCGTCCTATTGATAGCCGAGCTGTTGGATGACGAGACGCTCCGGCGGTTCGTTCAGATGGCGAGGCATCTTGGGATGGAAGCGCTCGTCGAAGCCCACGAACCGCTCGCCTTCGGACGGGCGGTCGCGTCGGGCGCGCGCTTGATCGGAGTCAACGCGCGAAACCTGCGCAATCCCGGTGTCATCGACAGCGGCCGAATCCGGCAGCTGCACTCGTTCGTGCTGCCAACCCAGGTCTTGGTCGCGGAGTCCGGCATCACCTCGATCGACGATGCGCGAATGCTGCCCGCGCGCGTCGACGCGGTACTCGTCGGTACGGCCCTGATGCGCGCCGACGATCCGGGTCCGCTCATCCGGGGCATCGCCTCCATCAAGCGGACGGTGAGCGTGTGATCACGACAAAGCCGGGTCGATATGGGGAGTTCGGCGGGCAGTACCTGCCCGAGACGCTCATGCCCGCCGTCGCCGAGCTAGAGGCCGCGTGGCTCGACGCTCGTGCCGATGCCGAGTTTCAGGACGAGCTCGCGCGGGTGCTGCGCGACTGGGTCGGGCGCCCGACGCCGCTCACCGACGCGCCTCGCCTGGCCCGCGCGGTCGGCCTCGCACGCGTCCTCCTCAAGCGAGAGGATCTCGCGCACACCGGCGCGCACAAGATCAACAGCGCGGTCGGTCAGGCGCTCCTCGCGAGACGCATGGGGAAGCACCGCGTCGTCGCCGAGACGGGGGCGGGGCAGCATGGCGTCGCGAGCGCGGCCGCGTGCGCGCTGCTCGGGCTCGAGTGCGTCGTCTATATGGGCACCGTCGATGCGCGCCGGCAGAAAGCCAACGTGTTCCGCATGAAGCTCCTCGGAGCGGAGGTACGTGAGGTCGACGCGGGCAGCCGAACTCTGAAGGACGCCGTCAACGAGGCGATCCGCGACTGGGTCACCAACGTGCGCACCACCTACTACCTGCTCGGATCGGCGATCGGCCCGCACCCGTACCCTGCGATGGTGCGCGACTTCCAGGCGGTGATCGGACGTGAGGCGCGCGAACAGATGCTCGCGATGCTCGGCGCTCTCCCCGACGTGGTGGTGGCGTGCGTCGGCGGCGGCTCGAACGCGATCGGTATTTTCAGCGCGTTCCTCGACGACCCGGCTGTGAAGCTCATCGGCGTGGAGGCCGGTGGGGAGGGGATCGCGAGCGGCAAGCACGCCGCTTCGATTGTCGGCGGGAGTGTCGGTGTCCTGCACGGCTCGCGGACCCTCGTCCTCCAGGACGACGCCGGGCAAATACGCGAGACGCACTCGGTCTCGGCTGGGCTCGACTATCCCGGTGTGGGCCCCGAGCATGCGGCGCTCGCCCGATCCGGTCGCGTGCGCTACGTTGCGCGCACCGACCGTCAGGCGCTCGACGCACTCGCCCTCCTCTCTCGGAGCGAGGGCATCATCCCGGCGCTCGAGCCTGCGCACGCCATCGCCGAGCTTTCGGCGATCGGAGGCGACGGACCTGCGCAGACCGTGCTGGTCTGTCTCTCCGGCCGCGGCGACAAGGACCTCGAGATCGTGATGGGCGAGGGACTCGTTCGATGACCGTCGGGGCCGCGCTCAGCGGCACCCAACGCATCGCCCGCGCGTTCGCTCGAGCACGCGAGACGAAGCGGCTTGCGATCGTCGTCTACCTCACCGTGGGGTACCCGGATCGCGCCGCGACGGGCGCGCTGGTACGAGCCGCGCTCGACGGCGGAGCGGACGTGCTGGAGCTCGGGGTGCCATTCAGCGACCCGCTCGCCGACGGCGCGACGGTCCAGCGCGCGAGCGAGGTCGCCCTTCACCAGGGGGTAACCCTGGCGGACTGCATCGCGGAGGCGTCGACGGTCGTGCGCGAGCGCGACGCGACGGTGCTCCTGATGGGGTACACGAATCCCTTCCTGCGGTATCGCGGGGGCCTTCGCGGCTTCGCCGCGGATGCCGCTCAGGCGGGAGCGGCGGGCATCATCGTTCCCGATCTGCCTGCCGAAGAAGCGGCCGAGTTCGACGTCGCGCTCGATCCCGAAGGGCTCGCGCGGATCGACCTGTACGCGCCAACGACTCCCGACGACCGGCTCTCGCGTCTTGTGCCGAGCGCGCGCGGATTCGTCTACTGCGTGTCGCTCACCGGAATCACCGGCGCGCGTCGCGCGCTTGGTCCCGACGTGGCGGACTTCGTCGGACGCGTGCGCCGCCATACCTCGCTCCCGATCGCGGTCGGGTTCGGCATCAGTACCGCCGAGCACGTCGCGTCCCTGCGGGGGATCGCAGACGCGGTCGTCGTCGGGAGCGCTGCGCTCGACACGGTGTCTGCGGCACCGGCGGACCGCCGGCCGGAAGCCCTCCATGGATTCGTTTCCGCGCTCGTCGCGGCGGGGAAGACCTGATGCCGGTCCGTGGCATCCGCGGCGCGACGACTGTCGACAAGAACGAGCCGCGTGCGATCTACGACGCCACGCTCGAGATGCTCAGCACGATCGTGAAGCTGAACGGCGTGCGACCCGAAGACGTCGGCTACATCTGGTTCACGGTGACCGACGATCTGAACGCCGCATTCCCGGCCGACGCGGCGCGCGCGGGGCTCGGCTGGACCGAGGTTCCGCTCATTTGCGGTCGTGAGATACCGGTCCCGGGGGCCCTCGAGCGGTGCGTCCGCCTGCTCATCGCGTGGAACACTCCGAAAACCCAGACCGAGGTCCGCCACGTCTTCCTGCGCGGCGCTCGCGTGCTTCGTCCCTCGTGGGCTGTCGATCTCCCCGGCGACGCGCCTCTCGGGGTGCCCTAAGTGCTCGTCGTCATGAAGCGCGACGCGACCAAAGACGAGATCGACGCGGTGGTCGAGCGCATCAAGGAGTTCGGCATCACGCCGGTGCCGCTCCCGGGCGCGGAACGCACGGCGATCGGCACATTCGGAAGCACCTCGCGCGCGGCCGCGGAAGCCGTCGAGTCGTTACCGGGCGTGGCCGAGGTGGTGCCGATCAGCCGGCCGTTCAAGCTCGCATCGCGAGAGGTCATCGGCGAGGACACGGTCGTGAAGATCGGCGACGTGCCGGTCGGCCACGGCCATCCTCTCGCCGTGATCGCGGGTCCGTGCGCGGTCGAGTCCCGCGAGGTCACGCTCGAAACCGCGCGGGCAGTGCGTGCGGCGGGCGGGGCCGCGCTGCGCGGCGGCGCGTTCAAGCCAAGAACTTCGCCGTACACGTTTCGCGGTATGGGTGGGGAGGGGCTCGAAATACTCGCCGAAGCCCGCGCGGTCAGCGGTCTTCCGGTCGTCACCGAGGTCCTCGCCCCTGGCGACGTCGAGGCCGTGGCCGCGGTCGCCGACTGCCTGCAGATCGGTGCGCGGAACATGCAGAACTACTCACTGCTCGACGCCGTCGGTGAGCAGACGAAGCCAGTACTCCTGAAACGTGGCATGTCGGCGACGGTGGAGGAGCTTCTGCTTTCGGCGGAGTACGTCCTCGCGCGCGGCAACCGCAATGTGATCCTCTGCGAGCGAGGGATCCGCACGTTCGAGCGATACACCCGCAACACGTTTGACATCAATGCGATCCCCCTACTGAAGCGTCTCTCGCACCTTCCGGTGGTCGCTGACCCGTCGCACGGGACGGGCAAGTGGTACCTCGTCGCGCCGATCGCGCTCGCTGCGGTCGCGGCCGGGGCGGATGGCCTCCTCGTCGAGGTGCATCCGAGCCCCGACCACGCGCTCTCCGATGGATTCCAGTCGCTCAGCTTCGACAACTTCCGCGCGCTCATGGGAGCGGTTCCACACGTGGCGCGCGCCGTCGGGCGCACGGAACAGGTCGCCGCGAAATGAGGATCAGCGTCGCCGGGCTCGGCCTGATCGGCGGCTCGCTGGCGCTGGCGCTTCGCGACCGGCACGAGGTCACCGGTTACGACACGGACGAACGGGCCCGTGCGGCGGCGAAGGGGGACGGCATCCGCATCGTCACGCGCCTCGACGAGCTCTTGCCCGCTGATGCCGTGCTCGTCGCGACGCCGATCTCGGCGATCGTGCCGGCGCTCGAGCACCTGGCCACACATTCCGACGGCGCGGTGCTGCTCGACACGGGTTCACTCAAGCGAGCGGTCGCGGACTACGCCGCGCGTGCACCGGCGGGTGCCCGCATCGTCGGCGGCCATCCCATGGCGGGCACGACATCCGCCGGATTCAGCGCGGCGGATCCCGGACTCTTTCGCGGGCGGGCTTTTCTTCTGGTGCCCACGGCACGATCCGACGACTCGGCGATGGCGATCGCCGGCACGATCGCGCGCGAGGTCGGCGCGGCGGTCACGGTGTGCTCCGCTGACGTTCACGACCGCGCGATGGCCCGCCTTGTCGCGGGCCCCCTGGCGGCCGCGGCGGCGCTCGCGGTCGCGGGCGCTCAAGCGGAGCCCCTCCTCGGCGCCGCGGGTCCGGGATTCCGCGACTCGACGCGTCTCGCGGACACGCCGGCGGATCTCGCGACCGAGCTCCTCTTCGGGAACGCCGGTGACGCCGCGGCCGCGATCGAGTCGATCGTCGAGGGCCTCACCCAGCTGCGGGACGCCATCGAGCGCGAAGACAAGGACTACGCGCGAAGCTTCCTTCAGGCTGCGCGCTCCGTGCGGAGCGAGCTGAGCTGAGGGCGGGATCTAGCCGAGCGCTACAAAATGCCGGTGACTCCGCTGAGCGACGAGGACGTCGACCGGATCGCGCGGCGCGTCGTCTGGAAGCTCATCGTGTACGGCCTCCTGATCCTCGCGGTCCCATGGATCGCGCAGTACGTCGCCTTCGCGCTGGTCGCCCTGTTGAGCGCCGGTACGCACGGCAACGCGTTCGTCCTGCTATTGCCGCTCGCGACAGCGCTGCTGGGCGTTCCCGTGCTTGTTGTGCTCTGGATCTGGGGGCAGTCTCGCCGCTCGCGGTGATCAGCCTCGCTTCGGGAGTCTGAGCTCGAGGCGGCGACAACGTGGGCAGGCAAGCATTTCGACGTTCATCGTGCCTTCACCGAGCTCCGCCAGCTCGCCGAAGATCAGCTTCCACGCGCCGCCGCTTCCACCGGTGCGCAGCGCCGTCGCTCCGAGCGAGTGGAGCTCCGCGCCGCAACGTAGGCACGCGTCGCTGGGCGTCTGCGGCTCGTCGCTCACCGCGAAAGCTCGGCGAGCATTTCGTAGAACTGGGGAAAGGTCTTCGTCACCGAGCCCGCACCTTTGATCGCGACGCCAGGGACCTGAAGGCCAAGTACCGAGAACGCCATCGCCACGCGGTGATCAGCGCATGCGTCGACGATGCCGTCGTGCATCGGCGCCGGTTCTACGCGGATGGCATCGGCGAACGCCTGAGCGCGGCCGCCGAGTGCGTTGATGCCATTCGCGACGACCCTCACTCGGTCACTCTCCTGCTTTCGGGTATGCCCGATGCCTGTGAGCTCGGTCGCCTCCGACGCCTGGGTCGCCACCACCGCCAGAGTGGGGAACACGTCCGAACAGTCCTTGACGTTGGCGCGGATCCCGTGAAGCTCGCCGATGCGACTCACTGTGACGCCGCCGCCCCGGTGCGAGACGCCGCATCCCATAGCCTCGAGAAGCTCGAAGAATCGCGCGTCACCCTGGTTGCCGGGGCGGACACGCGCGTCGACGCCGTCGATCGTGACCGCGCCGCCGAGCACCGCCGCGGCCGCGGCGGGATACGTGGCCGCGGTGACGTCGCCGGGAATGCGCAGGTTTCTCGCTCGAACCTTCCCCTGCTCGATCCTGATCAGATTCCCATCACGCTCGATCTTCACGCCGCGCCGTCGCAACGAAGCGATCGTGAGATCGACGAACGGCGCAGACACGAGCGCGCCCAAGATTTCGAGGCGGAGGCCGCCGTCGAGCCGTGGCGCGACGAGCAGCAGCGCGGAGGCGAACTGGCTCGACTCGTTCCCGGCGATCTCGATCTCGCCGCCCCGAATCGGTCCGACGATCGTCACAGGGAGGCGAGCGCCGGTCACCGTAGCGCCAAGCCGCCGCAGCGCCTCAAGGAGCGGCGCGATGGGCCGCTCGCGCAAGCGCTGCGATCCGGTGATCGTCACGTAGCCGCTCCCGAGCGCCGCGAGCGCCGCACCGAAGCGCGCGACCGTGCCCGCATCGCGGGCGTCGATCGCGGCGCCGGCGCGGTGACTGGCCGCCGAACCGCGAATGACGATCTCGTCGGCGTCCCACACGACGCGGTAGTCCAGAGCGACGACCGCCTCGGTCATCGCGCGGACGTCGTCTCCTGGATCGAGAGGTCCGAGGTTGATACGAGAGCGGCCGTCGGCGATCGCCGACAGCACGATCTCGCGATTGGCGACGCTTTTGGACGCTGGGACGCGGGCGCGTTTGTCGACCAGCGGCCGGCGGATGGGCGTGATGGGTCGGAGGTCGTCCATCGGGATGCGAGGATTATCACCGCGATGCGTTACACAGGTGCGGAGCGCGCGGCCCAAGCCGGTCTCGTGGCGTTCGCCCTCGTCTTCGCGCTGGTCACGTTCGGGATCCTCTTCCGCGGCGTGGACGGGGGCCCGGGAGGGAACCCGACTCCGACCGCGTCCGCCGCATCGCGAGCGCCCGACGTCACGATCACCCAGGCGACGTGCTGCACACAGACCGCCCGCGCGCTCCTCGCGACGTGGGAGTCAAGTGCGCACGTCAACGCGGCGAAGGTGGCGCTCACCCCGGATCCGGGCTTCGAGTGCAGCGCAAGCATCGACGCGAATGGCCTCAAGGGGACGTTCAGCTGCCGCGGTCTGCTGAAAGGTGCGACCGAGTATGTCGCCAATCTGCGGCTCACGACCGCCGTCGGCACATTCCCCTTCGAGCACCGCTTCAAGACCATGGGCGATCGCCTGACCGACGTGAAGTGGTTCACCGAGTTCGAGGATTCAAAGGGTGAGCCGCTCTCGTGCGCGGCGGCCAGCTGCCGGATCATCCAGAACTACACGACCGGCAAGGATCCGCTCACGGCGCAAGCGATCCTCGACCTCGGACGCCAGTTCAATCGGAGCAACGATCCGGGCCTGGATCCCGTCGCGATCGCTACGGTCCTCCAGCGGCTCGACGCGGGCAATCATTACCACTACTACCGCTACGACACGCGGGAAGACGCGACCGGCGCCGCGGTCTATTGGCTCGTGCGCAGCGGAAAGCCGGTCATGGTCATCAGCCTCGCTGGGCAGCACGGGCCGGTGCTCATGGGTTTCCAGGGCACGTTCGGGACTTACTACGACGATCCGAACAACCGCATCACCGGCGTGATCGTCGAGGATCCGCAGCGCGGCGACCTGAACCCGCTCACCCAGAACCACCGGCCGGATATCTCCCGCGGGGCGGAGTTCCAGTCAGGTCAGCTCATCGGCCTCGATGCGTGGTACGGAGAGGAGTGGTGGCTTCGGTTCGCGTACCCCGCCAGCATCAAGATGCCCGACGGGTCGTTCCAGAACATCGAGCGGAACGACGGCGTCTACCCGACACCGCACTGGGAGAAGAAGTTCGTGATCCTGGTCGACGACGGCGACGCCGACAATCCTCCTGACAGAGAGGGTCGCGTGAAGTTCCGTTGAGCCAAGTGGGGGAGGGCTGCGTGTTCTGCCGCATCGTCGCTCACGAAGCCCCAGCGACAATCCGCTACGAAGACGCCGACGTCATCGCATTCGACGCGGAGCCAGCCGCGACCCCCCTCCACGTGCTCGTCGTGCCGCGGAACCATATTCGCTCGGTCGCCGAGCTCGCCGACACCGAGCTGGCCGGTCGGCTCGTGCTTGTGTCTTCGAGGATCGCCGCCGACGCCGGCGCAAAGAGTTTCCGCGTGGCCACCAACTCCGGGGCGCCGCTCCAGGATGTGTTTCACCTGCACTGGCACGTCATGGCTGGCGATGCGATGGGGCATCCAGCGGGAATCGCGTTCTCGCGGCGGACACAAAAGTTGTGATACTGATCACCGATGGCGACGCGGACAATCCGCCGGATCTCGAAGGCTGGGCCAGGTTCCGCTAAAGCGCGACCGAGAAGAGCGTCGCGACAGGCGCATCCCCTCGTCGATCAACTCCGCTTCACGCGGAGCGAGTGGCTGCGCGGTCTGAAGGGCGTTACCGAGGAAGGGGCCGCGCGGCATTTCGGGCCGATGAACTCGATCGGTTGGATCGTCGGCCACCTCGCGTGGCAGGAGCAGCGCTACCTCCTGCACCGGCCGCAAGGGATCATGCTGCGGCAGGACATCCAGACCGAGTTCACGACCGGCGCGCCGATGACCACGCCGTCGCTCGCAAAGACGCTCGCTGCGTGGCGGACGATCACGAAAGCGACGGATCCATTCCTCGACCAGCTCACGACGGACAAGCTCCTCGTCGACGTCCCGCTGAACGGGAAGAAGAGCGGCCAAACGCAGGGCTCGGCGATCCGCCGCTTGACCTACCACTACTGGTATCACATCGGAGAGATCCAGGCGATCCGGCAGCAGCTCCGTGACAACCCTCTTCCAATCTACGTCGGCAACATCGAAGGCAAGGCGCCCTACCGCCCGGAGTGATTTGCTAGGAGGGCGCAATCTCGACGAGGAAGGCGACCCCGGTATCTCCGTTATCGAGCAGGCGTGACCATCGGAGACTGACCAGGATGTAGTACCGACCGCCGGTCATTCGCGTCGTCGTGTAAGCGCGCTCGCCGTTCACGAGATCGAATGACTCGATCAGTTGTCCGGAGATCGACTCCCCTAGCCAGATGTCGCCGTGGATCGTGCTGACCTCGCTGCCGGCTGTGAAATCGAGACGGACCGGGATCCCGACCCGGATGGCGGTGAGCGGAGCGGCAGGCGCCGGTCCGTCGGCGCAATGGCTGCTGCACCCACCCGTTTGGCAGTAGCTCCCTTCGCGCGAGCTCGGGACATTCGTGCCCGCGATCGCGAGACTGACCGTTGGCCGCGGCAGACTGCAGGACGCGACAAGCACAAGGAGCAGGACGGCCCACAGACCGCACCGCCCGCTCATGTACGCGTGCCTCGCAGCGATACCGGCCGAACGTAGTCGCCGACGAGCTCGCGATGCCACCACGCGCCGGTCTCGCGGTGCTCCTTCGCCGTCGTGAAGCGATACAGGTAGAGGAGCGCGCGGACAAAGCGCGGCCGCTGGCCACCGAATGGATCTGTTCGCAGGAGCCGCAGCGTCGGGCGGTCGCCTTCAAGAAACTTGGCGAGAAGCGGCACGAACCACTCGTGATACATGGGCGACGACATCGCCGCAAACCACATGAGCCAGTCCAGGCGGAGGTGGTAGGGCGCGACCTGCGGCGGCCGGCGCTTGACGTCGCCCGGCTTTCCCTTGAACTCGTACTCGCGCCACACGGTCGTTGGTGTGAGGACGGGATCGGCGGTCCCTTCGATCACGACCTCGAGCCGTTCCTTCGTGACCGAGCCGAACGCGCCGTAGGTCCCAACGATATGGAACGGATCGAAGCTCGCGTTCATGATCTGCCGCCGCGAGAGCAGGTTTCGCGCGGGCCGATAGCTCAGGAACACGATGAGGGCCGTGAACGCGAGGACGATCGCGAGATACCACTCCGGCGTGGTCTGGGGCCCATATGGGGTCAGCGGGACGATGCGGCCGAGCGCGGAGTTGTCGAAGGCCGAGATCGCGAGTGCGATCGTGACGAAGTTCAGCCACGCGAAGTTGCCTGACACCACGAGCCAGAGCTGAGTCCCCACGATCACGATCCCGGCGAGAGTCGCGATCGGCTGCGGGAAGAAGAGAAACCAGGGGACAATGAGCTGCGCGAAGTGATTTCCGAGCACCTCGATCCGATGGAGGCGCTTGGGGAGCCGATGGAAGTACCAGCTGAGCGGATTGGGCATCGGCTGTGTCTCGTGGTGGTAATAGAGACACGTGAGGTCGCGCCAGCACCGGTCACCGCGCATCTTGATGAGCCCGGCGCCGAACTCCACTCGGAACAGCAGCCAGCGCATGAGCACGATGAGGCTGAACTGAGGCGTCGTCGTGGCCGGGCCGAGGAAGATCGTGAGGAAGCCCGTTTCCAGCAGGAGCGACTCCCAGCCGAATGAGTAGAAGGTCTGGCCGACGTTCACGATCGAGAGATAAAGGACCCAGAGGGTCGCGAAGACCAGCATCGAGGCGAACGGCAGCGGATAGTCGCCGCCATCGAGCCAGCCGGTGATCGCGATCACCGACAGGACAACGCCCGCCCAGCCGACGATTAGCAGCTTGCGGTCCGAGTAGCCGACGAGATGAAAGAGCGAGGGAGATGCGCGGAAAGGGACCGCACGGATGAAGTCGGGCGCCGGTAGCAGCCCGTGCTCGCCGAGGAGCGGGCGGAACTGGTTCACGGTGACGAGGAAGGCGATGAGGTAGATCGTGCCGAGCGCGCGCTCGAAGACGAAGCGCGTGAGCCAGTAGTCGGGCGCGGCGAGCCAGTCCACGGCGCGGCTACGCTACGCGGGCCGTGGATCCGGCATGGAGTACCACGCGGGCGCTCGCGGAGGCGGACGAGCTCGAGCTCGTGACCATCGGTCGCGTGAGCGGGCGACCACACTCGGTCCGGCTCCGTTTCGCATACGCGGATGGCGTTGTTTGGCTACGCACCGGCGAACGACCCTCGGCGCCGGACGCGAGTGGTGTGCGACGCCGGGCGCGATCGGAACGCCAGGCCGACTGGGTCCGCAACCTCGAGCACGATCCTCACGCCCGGGTCCGCATCGCCGATGCCGAACTTACGGCGATCTACGAGCCTTCCGCCGACATCGCCGGGGATCTGCGCCGGGCCGTCGACCTCCTCCGACAGAAATACGGCGCTGAGTGGGTCGGCGACTGGTATCTCGAGATGGGACGCATTCCGGTGAAGCTCCGGCTGGGCGCCTGAGCGCTCTTTTGGGGAGGGCCGACAATGGTGGTGATGACCCTTCTTCATCTTGCGGTCAGGGGAGCCGCCGCACTCTCCCTCGCTCTGGGCGCGTTCGGGCTCGGCAGCAGCGCGTTTGGGGCGGACGGCGCCGCGCCCGTGCTGGTCGGCCACATCGACGGCGAGATCAACCCGATCACGGCGCGCTACGTCGACCGCGTCGTCTCCGACGGTGAGTCTGACAACGCGGCGGCGGTCGTCTTCGTGATCGACACGCCCGGCGGCCTGATCGACTCGACCTACCAGATAACGGCGCGCTTTCTCTCGACCCGCGTGCCGATCGTGACCTTCGTCGCGCCGGCTGGCGCCCGCGCGGCCTCCGCCGGGACGTTCATCACGATGGCAGGACACGTCGCCGCGATGGCTCCGGCCACCAACATCGGCGCGGCCCACCCGGTGGACTCGAGCGGTGGCGACATCCAAGGTGACCTACGGCTCAAGGCGGAGAACGACGCGGTTGCGCACATCGTCAACATCGCCAAGACCCGAGGACGCAACGAGCAATGGGCCGAGGACGCGGTCCGCAAAAGCGTCAGCGCTCGCGTGGATGAAGCCGTCGCGATGAAGATCGTCGACCTCCAGGCGAACGACGTCGCCGACCTCCTCGCCAAGATCGATGGCCGTACGGTGACGACCTCCGCGGGCGCGATGACGCTTGCGACGAAGAACGCGCCGGTCATAGACGATGGACAGAACCCGATCGAGACACTTCTGCATTTCGTCGTCGACCCGCAGATCGCGGTGCTGCTCTTCACCCTCGGCACGTACGGGCTGATCTTCGAGCTCTCTAACCCAGGCCTCATCTTCCCTGGGATCATCGGCGTGATCGCGATCATCCTCGCGCTCTTCTCGTTCGGCACCCTCGACGCGAACGGCGCGGGAGTCGCGCTCATGGTGTTCGCGCTGCTGCTATTCGTCGCCGAGATCAAGGTTCAGGCCCACGGGCTGTTAACGGCCGGGGGTGTCGCCGCCCTCCTCATCGGGCTCATCATCGTGTTTCCGCCGTTCCGTCCCACCTTCCCGGGCGTGCGCCAGAGCGTCGAGCCGCTCGTCGTCGTCTTTGTCGTCGGGCTGACAGCGATCTTCTTCGGAGTCGCCCTGCGGACGGCGCTGCGCCCCTTGCCCGTGGTGAGCGGCGCGTCGCTACTGGTTGGTGCGATCGGCGTGGCCAAGACCGATATCGCGCCCCGCGGCATCGCGCACGTAGCCGGCGAGGATTGGACCGTGGTGAGCGAAGGGGGAGACGTCCCGAAGGGTGGCGCGGTTCGAGTGAAGCGCGTCGACAGCGTGCGGCTTATCGTCGAACCGGCGCGGGGCGCCGAAGGAAAGGGAGCGGCCTAAATGAATTTGACTCTCGTCACGGTCGGGATCCTCATCGTCATCTTGATCCTCGCGTTTCGCGCGATCATCCACATCGTCCCGGAGTACCAGCGCCTGATCGTCTTCCGGCTCGGAAGCTTCGAAAAGACCGCCGGCCCGGGCATCGTTCTGCTGCTGCCGCCCCCGATCCAGAGCGTCGCGCAGACAGTCGATCTCCGAGAGTTCGTGGTGGAGATTCCACAGCAGACCTGCATCACGAAAGACAACGCGCCGATCTCCATCGACTTCCTGATCTATCAGAAAGTGGTCGAGCCGAAGGATTCGTTCCTGAACATTCAGAACTTCCGCCAGGCCATCCAGGGCATCGCGACGACGACGCTCCGTGCCGTCGTCGGCAACATCCCGTTGGACGACGTGCTCGCAAAGCGCGAGCAGATCAACGAAGAGCTTCGCGTGAAACTCGACGACATTACGCACCGCTGGGGGGTCAAGGTCACCAACGTCGAGATCAAGGAGCTGACGCCGCCGCGTGACGTGCAGGAGGCGATGAATCGCCAGCTAACGGCCGAGCGGACCCGCCGCGCCTCCGTCACCGAGGCCGAAGGCAAGAAGGCGTCAGCGATTCTCGTTGCGGACGGCGCGAAGCAGGCGGCGATCCTCGAGGCTGAGGGTGCCCGGCAGGCCGCGATCCTCCGCGCCGAGGGATTTGCACTCGCGCTCTCGACGATCAACGCGCAGGCCCAGAACGCAGATGCTCGGACGATGACGCTTCAGTACTTCAACACGCTGAACCAGCTCGGGTCATCCCCGGCCACCAAGTTCATCATCCCCACAGAGTTCACGAGTCTTGCTGGCCCACTCGGGGGCCTTCTGGCGGCGAGGGGCGACGGCGAGAAAAAGTAGTCCTCGCGGCTGCGCCGGTGCGGTCTGCATGCTGCGCAGTAACCGCTAGTCGGATCGACTCGCGCGGAAGATTCGGCGCCACGCTCGGCCAGAGCGCGTGACGGCCGCCTCTTCCGCGCGGGCCGGGACGGCCATGGGCCGCGCCCGTGGTCGCGCAGGGAAGGGTGAGTACACGCGAGGTGGCGTCCGCCATGACGCGGATGCCACCTCGACGTGCTGTGGTGATGGGGAGGGGGTCTCCCCTTGACGGAAGGACAGGAAAAGCGCCGATGCCGCAGCCACGATGCACCCCTAGAAAGTTGTTTCGAACAGACGTTCACATAATAGAACGAACGTTCGTACTGTCAAGAGCGCGGATACTCGAATCCTGAGCAGCGTCCTCGGGGCAGATCTTTTGCCCCAACGGCCCCGGTCGGTCCGCGAACGGGCGGAGCGGGAGGGCCACATCCTCGAGCCGGCATGGACAGGAACGAGAGTCCTCGTCCGGGTCGGTCATCCCGAGCCGCACTTCGTAGGCTACGAGGGCAAAGTGGCCGGACCGCGCGAGCTGTACGACGCGATCGTCGCGGAGACACAGTGCAGCACCGCGATCCTCGACGGCGTTCTCGTCGATGGGTGGAAGGACGAGAGCGACCTCGAGGTCGATGAGCAGGGAAACGCGTACACGCGGCAGTTCGGCGGTCGCCAGATCTTCGCGGCCTTCGACCTCCTCGAGATCGACGGCGAGTCCCTCCTCCAGATCCCACTCCTGGAGCGGCGGCGCCATCTTGAAGGCGTCCTCGCCCCCAGTCCGAACGTCCGGCTGACGCCCTACGTAACGCGAGGCCTGCGTTCCTGGCGTGAAACGCTGCAGGCGCAGGGGTTCCGCCGCGTCGTGCTCAAGAATTGGAACAGCGCGTACACGCCTGGCAAGACGACCGATGATTGGCTCGTGATCGAAAAGCTGAAAGCGGCGACCACATGACGCGTCGGAGGTACTCGTGAAGGCAAATACGGCGGTCATCGACCACACCCAGCGCGACCCGTGGGAGGTGGCACTCGAACAGTTCGCCATCGCGGCGGACAAGCTTCATCTCGATCCGAACATGCGGCGGATCCTCAGCACGACTCAGCGAGAGCTGACTGTTCACTTCCCCGTGCGGATGGCCGACGGTGTCGTGCAGGTCTTCACCGGCTACCGCGTGCAGCACAACACGACGCGCGGGCCCGGCAAGGGCGGCATTCGCTACCACCCGTCGGTCTCGTTGAACGAGGTCAAGGCGCTCGCCATGTGGATGACCTGGAAATGCGCGGTGGTCGGAATTCCCTACGGCGGCGCGAAGGGCGGGGTCGTCTGCGATCCGAAAGGCATGAGCGCGCAGCAGCTCGAGACGCTCACGCGCCGATACACGACGGAGATCGAGCTCCTCATCGGTCCGGACCGTGACATTCCAGCGCCGGACGTGAACACGAACGCGCAGACGATGGCCTGGATCATGGACACGTACTCGATGCATCACGGGTACACCGCACTCGCCGTCGTGACCGGGAAGCCCCTGTCGATCGGCGGCAGCGAGGGCCGCAACGAGGCGACCGCGCGCGGTGCCGTCTACACGATCATCGAGGCGTCCAAGCATCTCGGCATGGATCTCGAAGGCGCGCGGGTTGTGGTCCAAGGATTCGGCAATGCCGGCAGCTTCTCGGCTAAGCTCATGGCTGAGCTCGGCGCGGTGATCGTCGGCCTCTCCGACACGAGTGGGGCCATCGCGAACACGAAGGGCCTCGATCCGAATCGGGTCGACGCGTACAAGCGCGAGACCGGCTCGGTCACCGGATTCCCGGGGACGGAGCGCATCTCGAACGCGCAGCTCCTCGAGCTCGACTGCGACATCCTCATCCCCGCAGCGATCGAGAACCAGATCGGCGAGCACAACGCCCCGCGGATCAAGGCGAAGGTCATCGCGGAGGCCGCGAACGGGCCAACGAGCCCGGAGGCCGACCGCATTCTCTTCGACAAGGGCGTCTTCCTCATCCCGGACATCCTCTGCAACGCCGGCGGGGTGACGGTGAGCTACTTCGAGTGGGTGCAGGATCTCCAGAACCTCTTCTGGCGCGAGGCGACGATCAACGCGCGGCTGAAAGAGGTCATGGTGAAGTCGTTCAACGACGTCCTCGAGACCTCGAAGAAGCACAAGGTGGACATGCGCACCGCGGCATACATGGTCGCGGTCGGACGGGTCGCGGAAGCGACGTTGACGCGCGGGATCTACCCGTAGGTCACGCGGTCACTGGAAGCTAGCTGAAGAGCTGGCTGACGAGGTGGACGACCCGGCCGATCGGATCTTCCCCCAAAACGGTCTTCGCGATCTGGTAGGAGGTCCAAAGGAGGCCGATCAGGCCTCCTCCGGCGAGCGTGCCCCGCATCACAGTTCGCTCGTACCAGTGGCGGGCGGGCGGCTCCGGGATGAGGCGATGCGCGAGCGCCCACTCACGAAGCTCCCACTCGTGCTGGAGGCCGAGCTTCGTCATGACAGTTTGCCTGCGCTTGCGCGCCAGCTTATCGCTGGATTGGGTCCGTTGCGCGATCTCCTCGTCCGTCCGACCCATCGCGACGTATCGCGCCACGGCCAGCTCCGACTCGGTCAGCAGGGACGGTGGCGGGATGGTCGGGGTCGAGACAGGAATCGTCAGACCGGCGACGACCCTGGCGCCGAGGACGGCCGCGGCTGCTAGCGCGCTCTGCCAGAGTTGCGCCGCGAACAAGAA
>Ga0209689_1000174_pt1 | contig 39747 bp, 37 predicted proteins | sample GraSoiAngelo_149_FD_187119 | JGI IMG/M metagenome (GOLD analysis project Ga0209689, IMG submission 187119) | Grasslands soil microbial communities from the Angelo Coastal Reserve, California, USA - 14_1009_09_30cm (SPAdes) (version 2) | ecosystem: Environmental > Terrestrial > Soil > Grasslands ... | reverse complement strand
GTTGTCCGGTCGGCTACTTGACCGATCTGCATCGAGGTCGTGAATTGTAGTTTAGATCAAGGGCGTCGGCAAGAGCGGGATCATCCAGATCGCCGCGGCATGCCGAAGGGGACGTTGGCGTCTGTGAAGCGCCAGGCCAGGCTGAGAGGGGAGAGATCATGAAAAGGCTGCGGTACCTCGTGCGGATCAACAAAGACCCCGACAGCGACTGGGGCGCGTCTGTTCCCGATCTGCCGGGATGCGTCGCCACCGGCAAGACAATCGACTCAACCCTCCGGCGCATCCAGACAGCGATTCAACTCCATCTCCGCGGAATGCGGGCTGACGGTGTTCGTCCTCCGCGCCCCCGCCAGCGAACCGTGGTGCCGCGCCGGACATCACGACAGGTCGACTTTTACGCAACCGTCGAGGTTGCTGCCTAAGAGCCTGTTGCCCACGCCTGCCGGCAGTCCGCCGAACAAGCGCATGCAGCCGATGGCGCGCAGGGCGCACGCGGCTGATACGCAGCGTTTAGCTCGCCGTAGCGGCCGCGCCCGGCCCATAAATCGATGTAGACTATCTTCGTCGCGCCCGCACCGCTGATGATCTTCGACCGTGAGGCGAAATACTTCGTGATGATCTCGGCCTTAACGCGGGACTGCGCGGTCTGCTGAGCGGAGAACTTCTTCGACTTCTGTTGCCCGCACTCGGTGATCCGATGCGAGGCCACGCCTCCGTCAGCTCATTGCCGTCGGCTTGCGCTGACGAGCCACTGGTCCGCGTGGGACCGCACAGCCACCCCGGCGCGTCCCCATACGTCCCCGTTTTCAGAAAATGTAGTCTAAGTGTGCGGAAGTCTTAATGGTGGAGGGTAAGGGATTCGAACCCTCGACCTCGGCGTTGCGAACGCCGCGCTCTCCCAACTGAGCTAACCCCCCGCACCAACGCGGACCCCGATTGTAACGACCCCGCCCCGGAAATGCCAGCGCTTCTCCGCACCTCCTACGGGGTCGCCTTCGGCGCCTGCACGCCCCTCAGCAGCGGCGCCACGAGGTCGATCGGGACCGGGAAGAACGTCGTCGTGTTCCTCTCGGAGGCAATCTCCCGCATCGTCTGCAGGAAGCGGAGCTGGACGGCGATCGGGTACCGCCCGAGCACCTCCGCGGCCTCCGCCAGCCTGGCGGCCGCCTGGAACTCGCCCTCGGCGTTGATCACCTTCGCGCGGCGCTCGCGCTCCGCCTCCGCCTGCTTGGCCATGGCGCGCTGCATGTCCTGAGGCAGGTCGATCTGCTTGACTTCGACCGTCGCCACCTTGATGCCCCAGGGCTCGGTGTGCTCGTCGATGATCCGCTGCAGCTGCTGGTTGATCTTGTCGCGCGCCGACAGGAGGTCGTCGAGCTCGACCTGACCGAGCACGCTCCGGAGCGTAGTCTGCGCGATCTGCGAGGTCGCGTACAAGTAATCCTGGACGGCGACGACCGCCTTCTCGGGGTCGATCACCCGAAAGTAGATGACCGCGCTGACCTTGATCGAGACGTTGTCCCGCGTGATCACGTCCTGCGGAGGCACGTCCAGGGCGACGGTCTGGAGACTCACCTTGACCATCCGGTCGATCAACGGCACCAGCAGCACGAGCCCGGGGCCGTTGCCCTGGCCGCCGGGGTTCAGGATCGCCCGCGCGCTGCGGCCCAGCCGGAAGATCACTGCCCGCTCGTACTCGCGGAGGATGCGTACGAACGAGCTCAGCACGAACAGGGCGACGACCAGCAGGATAATCGCGAATAGCGACTCGACCCCGCCCATCTCCACCTCCTATGCCGCCTTGACGACTTTGAGGGTGAGTCCGTCGATCGCCGTGACCCGCACCGTCTCGCCGATGGCGATCGGCCCGTCTTCGGCGACGGCGCGCCACAGCTCCCCCTGGACCAAGACGTCCCCCGTAGGGTCGAGGGCCGAGCGCGCCACCCCGGTACCGCCGACCATGCCCGCCGCGCCCGTAATGGGCCGCCGGGCGAGCGCCCGGAGGCCGGCCGCCAGGGCGACCACGAACACGGCCGCCGTGACGCCGACCGTGGGCAGGATGACCCACCACGACACGCGCAGCTCTGCCGTCGGCGTGTCGAAGAGCATGAGCGAGCCGAGCAGCATCGCGACCACGCCGCCGACCGCCAGCACGCCGTGGCTCGTGACTTTCACCTCGGCGATCAGCAGCACGACTCCGAAGAGGATCAGGAGCAGCCCGGCATAGCTGATGGGGAGGCTCTGGAAGGCGAAGAACGCGAGGATCAGCGAAATGCCCCCGATGACGCCGGGCAGGATCGCCCCGGGGGTTGAAAGCTCAAAGAACAGGCCGAGCATCCCGAGCATCATCAGGACGTAGGCGACGTTCGGATCGGTGATGATGTTGAGCACGCGGTCGCGGAACCCGATCCCGATCGGCCGGATCGCGGCGCCCCGGGTGTGCAGGACGACCTCCCTCGTCGGGGTCTTCACCACGCGCCCGTCGATCTTGTCGAGGAGGTCGGTGGTCGAGTCCGCGATCAGGTCGACGATGTGCAGGCGAACCGCCTCTCGCTCCGTCGCCGACACCGACTGGCGCACCGCCTTTTCCGCCCACTCGACGTTGCGCCCGCGCGTGGCCGCGATCGTCCGCGCGAACGCCGCCGCGTCGTTCTCGACCTTGGTCTTCATTTCCTTGTCGAAGGAGCCGCCGAGCGCCGCCACCGGGTGGGCGGCGCCGATGTTGGTCGCGGGGGCCATCGCCGCGATCGGCGCCGCCATCGTGATGAAGACCCCCGCCGAGGCCGCGCGGGCCCCCGTGGGGGCCACGTACACGACGACCGGGACGTCCGAGCTCAGGATCTCCTGCACGATTGACCGCATTGAGCGCTCGAGCCCGCCCGGTGTGTCGAGCTGGATGATGAGAGCAACGGCGTGCTCGCTCCGCGCCCGCTCGAGCGCGGTCGTGACGATGCGGACGGTCACGGGGCTGATCACTCCGTCGACCGTGACGAGCGCGACCGAGCCCCCCGCCGCGGCCGACGCCGGCGTGGCGAGCCCCAGCAGGACAACCGCCAGCACGGCGACGCGGATCAACGTCCGAGCGCCAGCAGCGAGACGAATTCGAAGAGCAGGTTGGCGGCCAGGAGCGAAGTGATCTGGCCCGGCCCGTCGTACGGCGGCGACACCTCGACGAGATCGCAGCCGACGAGCGGCAGCCCCTGGAGGCTTCTGACGAGCACCAGCGCCTCCCAGGAGCTGAGCCCGCCGACCTCGGGCGTGCCCGTCGCGGGCGCGTAGGCCGGGTCCACCGCGTCGATGTCGAACGAGCAGTAGACAGGGCCGCCCGCCAGGCGGGCGAGCTTTCCGGCCACCCACGCGAGCCCCTGCTCCTTCACCGCCTCAATGCGGATGACCTCGAGCCCGTGCGCCTCGTGGAACGCGAAGTCCTCGGGCCCGTAGAGCGGGCCGCGGATCCCGACCTGGATCATGCGCCGAGGGTCGATCAAGCCCTCCTCGATGGCACGGCGGAACGGCGTCCCGTGGAAGTACTTCGACCCGAAGTATTCGTCCCAAGTGTCGGGGTGCGCGTCGAAGTGCACGACGCCAAGGGGGCCGTGCCGGCCGGCCACCGCGCGAAGCGCGCCGAGCGAGATCGAGTGGTCGCCACCGACGCAGACGGGAGTGGTGCCCGCGGCCACGATCCCGGCGACGCCGCGCTCGATCGCCTCCAGGGTCCGCTCGATCGAGATCGGGACGACGTCGATGTCGCCGTAGTCGGCGCAGCGAAGCCGCTCGAACGGGTGCACCTTGAGCACGGGGTGCCAGGTCCGAATCAGCGAGGATTGCTCGCGGATCGCGCGCGGGCCGAATCGAGCTCCCGTCCGGTAGGAGGTGCCGCCGTCGTACGGGATGCCGACGACGGCCACGTCGAGCCCGGCCGCCTCCCGGACGTGGGGCAGTAGCATGAAGGTCGCGATCTGGCCGAAGCGGGGGGAGCGGAAGGGATCCCGCGGCTCGTGCATCCTACAGCATGGACTCGAGACGGGCGACGGCGCCGGCGAGCGCGGCGACCTCCTCGGGCGAGTTGTACACGGAGAAGCTGGCACGCGCAGTCCCGACGACGCCGAGCCGTCGCATGAGCGGCTGGGCACAGTGGTGGCCGGCCCGGACCGCGATGCCCTCGGCGTCGAGCAGCGCCGCCGCGTCGTGCGGATGGATGCCGGCCACGTTGAAGGCGACCACCGCCCCCTTGCGGTCCGCGTCGCGCGGGCCGTAGATCGTCACGTCCGGAACCGCGGCGAGGGCCTGGAGCGCCGCCCGAGTGAGCGCGCGCTCATGCTCGGCGATCCGCTCCAGGCCGAGCTTCTCCAGGTATTCGATCGCCGCGAGGAGCCCGACCGCCTCCGCGATCGGCGGCGTGCCCGGCTCGAATCGCCACGGCAGGTCGTTCCACTGGGCCCGGTCGAGCCAGACCTCCTTGATCATCTCGCCGCCGCCCCGCGCGGGCTCGAGCGCGTCGAGCGCGGCCCGCCGACCGTAGAGGACACCGATTCCGGTCGGCCCCAGCATCTTATGGGACGAGAAGGCGTAAAAGTCGCAGCCCAGAGCCGACACGTCCACCGGAAGATGAGGCGCCGCCTGGGCCCCGTCGACCACCGACAGCGCCCCCGCCTCCCGGGCGCGGGCGGCGATCTCCCGCACCGGGTTGATCGTCCCGAGCACGTTCGACACGTGAGCAACGGCGACCACCCGCGGCCGGCCCGCGAGGAGCCGAGCGAACGCCGCCAGGTCGAGGACGCCGTCACCGGTCACGGGCACGGCCCTGAGGGCGGCCCCGCGGTCGCGCACGGCCATCTGCCACGGGATCACGTTCGAGTGGTGCTCCATCTCCGTGATCAGGACCTCGTCGCCGGGCCGGAGCGTCCGTCCGATCGCCTCGGCGAGCAGGTTGAGACCGTCGGTCGTCCCCCGGGTAAAGACGATCTCCTCCCGGGACGCCGCCCCGATGAAGCGCTGGACGCGGTCGCGCGCCGACTCGTAGAGCTCCGTCGCTTCCTCGCCGAGCGTGTGGATCGACCGGTGCACGTTCGCGTGGGAGGTCTCGTAGTACCGCGCCATCGCCTCGATCACCTGCCGCGGCTTCTGGCTCGAGGCGGCGGAGTCCAGGTAGACGAGGGGGCGGCCGTTGATCAGGCGGCCGAGGATCGGGAAGTCCGGGCGGGTCAGCTCGTCAAGCCGCACGGAGCGCCGCCCTCAGCACGGACAGCGGGAGCGTCACGCACTTCATGCGGGTCGGCCGGATATCGGTTTCGAGGGTCGCCAGCAGATCCTCGGTGGTCACTGCCGCCGCCTCGGGCACGCGTCGGCCCTGGATCTTCTCGAGGAGGACGTCGGCGGAAGCCGAGCAGATCGCGCAGCTGTCGCCGGTGAACCTGGCCTGGGCGACGGCGCCGTCCTCGAGCCGGAGCGCGAGCCGCACCCGGTCGCCACAGAGCGGGTTCACATCCTCCGCGGTCACGGTGGCCCCGGGCAGCTCGCCGCGGAACCGCGGCTTTCGCCACCGATCCCGGATGACGCTCGTGTAGAGGCCCGGAGGGGCCGCCACGCCTACTCGAGCTCCCCGCGCCTGACGTTTGCGCGGTAGGCCGGGAACCGGTACGCCGAGTCTCGGGAAAGCAGGCCGCCGTGGCCCAGCCCGGCCAGTTCGTGGTTGCCGACGCGCTCGCCGGCCAGGACGCGCGGGAGGACGAGGTCGAAGGTCGTCGCCTCCGAGAACATGCCGCACGACGGCATCCCGACCACGACGTGCCCATGCCAGGTCGCGATCCAGAGCAGGCTCCCCGGGTGGGCCGGCGCCCCGTGGCGTTCCATTCGCGCGCCCACCCGGACAAGCGCACCGAAGACGGGGTCGAGCGGGTCGAGCGCGCTTGCGCCGGCAACGATCAGTGTCTCGGCCCCGTCGGCGCGGAGCCCCTCGAGCTCCCGCGCGACCTCCTCCACGGTGGGGCCCGCGTAGCGGACCGGCAGGAGCCGCGCGCCGAACCAGGCGATCTTCGCCTGGAGCGACTTCTCGAACCGGGCACGCTGTTTCTCGTCGAGGCCCTCGCGAGCGACCGCCCCGATGGACAACGACTGGAAGGCATCGACCGTCAAGAGCCCCTTGGCTTCCGCAGCCAGGCGTTCGATCGTCTCGATCGTCGACCCGGCGATCACGAGCGGCGTGATCTTGCATCGGGCCACGACCTCGCCCGCCTCGACCGGGAGGCCGTCGTAGAGCGTGTACACACAAATCCCGTCGAGCGCGTTCACCCCCCGGAGCCGGTCCGTGCGGACGCGGAAGAGGCCGCGACGGCTCGCGATGAGGCTCCACTTGCCCTCGGAGTACGCCTTCACCTCGACACCCTCGCCCACCACCGCGGCGGCGAGCCGCTTGCCGGCCGGCTCCTCCGGTATATCGCCCGCCTCAACCTCGATGACGTGGAGCTCCTCCCAGGGGAGAGCGAGCAGGGTGCGGGCCAGCGCCTCGTCGATCAGGGCTCCCTTGGGCGCGGCGACCTTGCGGTCGGCGTCGCGCACGTCGTGGCACAAGACGCGCCCGATCAGCGCGGCCGGCGTGGCGTTCTTGCGAATCGCGCGAGGTTTCATGATGGGTGGCGCACCTCAGATGTGGTCGCCGTTCTGACCTCCCCGCTCTCGGGCGACGTCCCGCAGCGGCCGCCCGGAGCGGCCGGCCCGCGTCGCCTGGATCTCGGCCAGAACCGCCAGCGCGATCTCCGGCGCGGTCTGAGCGCCGATGTCGAGGCCGATCGGCACGCGGACCCGGGCGAGCTGATCGCGCGGCACGCCGTCCTCCACCAAGAGGTTCAGGATCGCGTTGGCGCGCCGGGTCGAGCCGAGCATCCCGACGTAGCCCACCGGCTGTCCGAGCGCGTACCTGAGCACCGGCACGTCGTACTTGTAGTCGTGGGCGACAAGAACCAGGGCCGTCGACGGCGCCAGCGGATAGCTCTGGATGAGCTCCGACGGGATCCCCACTCGGAGCTCGTCGACCTCGGGAAAGCGTTCGGGCGTGGCGAAGCGCGGACGGCCATCCACGACCACGGTCCGGTAGCCGAGGAGCTTCGCCAGCTTGACCATCTCCATCGCCACGTGTCCGGCGCCGACGATCAGCAGCAGTGAGGGCGGCGCGAACACCTCGACGAACACGCGCGCGCCCTCGCCCACGAGCGTCTGGGACGTGGCCCGGTCGATGGCGACGCGAGCCTCGGCGGTGAAGCGCGCGTCGAGCGTGGGGCTGCCGAGGCTCCCCTCCACCCGGCCGTCGTCGAGCACGAGCAGCTTGCGGCCGTGCGGGTCGTCGAGAAGGCTCACGAGCGCGCCCCGGCCGCCCCGCGCGGCGTGGGCCCGCACCCGCTCGTAGTAGGCGAGCGTGGGATCGCTCGGGACGTCGAGCGCGATCGGCTCGACGAAGACCTCGATCGTGCCCCCGCACGTGAGTCCGATCTCCCACGCCTCCTCGTCGCCGAGGTTCATCTCGAGCAACCGCGGCTTCATGGCGCCGAGGACGTCAGTAGACTCCTCGATCACCTGGGCGTCGACGCAGCCGCCGATCGTGACCGATCCGAGCACGCGTCCGTGCTCGTCGACGACCATCCGCGCGCCCTCCTTCCGCGGCGTGGTGCCGCGCGTGTTGACCAGCGTGGCGACCGCGACCCGCCCCGAGGAGCGGCGCAATTGCTCAATATGCTCGAGGAGTTCGCTCATGGTCCTCATGATAGCACGCAGGGCTCGCGCGATCAGGACGGGCTCGGCCGGCGAAGCACCGCGGCCCCTCCGGCCGGGCGGAGCCGTCAGAGCCGGAGGGCGCCGGCGAGGGCGCGGAGTGACTCGAGGTTGTGGGCCGCCGCGAACCAGTCGAGGAACGGCAGCGCCGCGGCCATTCCGCGCGTGAGCGGCTCGTAGGAGGGGTTGCCCAGTAGCGGGTTGAGCCAGATGAGCCGCGCCGCGCGCCGACGGATCCGCAGGAGCTCTGTCGCGAGGACATCGACGTCACCCGTGTCCCAGCCGTCCGAGAGGACGATCACGATCGTACGCCGGTCGAGCAGGTGGCCCCACTGCCGGTTAAATTCGGCGAGCGAGGCGCCGATCCGCGTCCCGCCCGACCAGTCCCGGACGTCCGTGAGCCGGCGAAGCACCTGCCGGTACGGTCGGCCCCGCAGGTGCTCGGTGACTCGCGTGAGTCGCGTCGCGAACGTGAAGGTCTCGACCCGGCCGAACACGTTCTGGAGGGCGTAGAGGAACTGGAGCAGGAACCGGCTGTAGAGGTCCATCGAGCCCGAGACGTCGCAGAGCAGCACGAGCCGCACCTTCTTCTGTTTCCGCCGCCGCCGCCGGAGATCGATGATCTCCCCGCGCGTGAGGTTCGCCCGGAATGTCCGCCGGAGGTCGACGAGACCACGGCGCTTGGCTGGCCGCCGGCGGCGGCTCGCGCGGCGGGCGAGCCGGCGGGCGAGCTGGATCGTGAGCCGCGCGATCTCGTCGAGCTGCTCGGCCGTGAAGGTCGAGAAGTCCTGCGTCGTCAGCGCGTCGCGGTCGGAGACCGACGGCACGCCGAGCGGCTCGCCCGCCGAGTCTCCCTCCTCGTCGGCCATCCAGGTCTCGAGCGCGACCCCTTCGCGCCTCTGCCCCGCGACCGTCGGCGTCTCGACCGGCGCCGGCTCGGGGCCACGGTCGTCGGGCGGCGCGACCAGCCCGCGCAGCACGGGATCGTCCGCGCGCGCGGCCCGCCAAAAGGCGTTGAAGCAGCGCTCGAAGGTCGGTATCTCTTCGACGCGCGAGACGAGCACGGCGCGGAGGCCGAGGAAGACCTCGTTACGGTCGGAGAGGTCGAGGTGCCCGAGGGCGCGCGCCGCGTCGGTCACCTCCACGAGCGTCACGGGCAGCCCGTGGCGCCGGAGCAGCCCGGCGAACCGGACGACGGCGCCCTGCAGGTCCCGGTCCGCCATCTACCCCTCGACCGGGATGAACTTGCCGATCCCCGCGCTGGCGACCTCAGCGCGGAAGCGCTTCACGTCGTCGGCGTCCTTTAGGACGCAGCCGAGCGTCTCCGCCACGAGCTCCGCGTCGAGGTGATCCGCGTGGAGGGCGGTGAGGGCGCGGGCCCAGTCCAGCGTCTCGGCCACCCCGGGGACCTTCGACAGGCGGACGGCGCGGAGCGACTCCATGAAGCGCGCGATCTCTCGAGCGAGGCGGGCATTCACCCCGGGCACCTTTCGCTCGACGATGCGGACCTCCTTCTCGAAGGACGGGTAGTCCACCCAGAGGTAGAGGCAGCGCCGACGAAGGGCGTCGGAGAGCTCGCGGTTGCGGTTGGAGGTGAGGATCACGTGGGGCGGATGGGCCGCCTTGATGGTGCCGATCTCCGGGATCGTGATCTGCCACTCGGAGAAGATCTCGAGGAGGAAGGCCTCGAACTCCTCGTCGCTACGATCGATCTCGTCGACCAGCAACACCGGCGATGTCTCCTGGGTGATCGCCTGGAGCAGCGGCCGCTTCAGGAGAAACGGCTCCGAGAAGATCGCCGCCTCCTTCTGCTCGGTCGGCCTCCCGCTCCCCTCTTCGAGCTTGATGTGGAGGAGCTGCTTCTGGTAGTTCCACTCGTAGAGGGCCATCGCGGCGTCCAGCCCTTCGTAGCACTGGAGCCGGATCAGGGTCGCGCCGAGCATCCGGGCCATGACCTTCGCCACCTCGGTCTTGCCGACACCGGCGTGGCCCTCGATGAGGAGCGGCTTGCGGAGGATCGTGGCGAGATGGACGGAGGTGGCGACCGGCGCATCGGTCACGTAGTCGGCGGCCTCCATCAACTCTTGGATTCTTTGGATCTCCTTGCGCATGACTTCCTATTCTACATGAAGACGCGCATAGTCCTCGGGCGTGTCGATGTCGGCGGGCACCGGCAGATCGAGCGGGACGCGCGCCACGCGCTCCGGGCGCGCCTGCACGACCGGCTTGCCGCCGAGATCGCCCGTGAGCGCGGCGAGCTCGCCGAAGACCTCGTTGCCGAAGAGCACGGGGTTGCCCTGGACGCCGCCGCGGTAGACCGGCACCACGACGGGCAGGCCGGTGCGGGCGAAGGCCCCGAGGAGCGCGGGGACCACGGAGTCCGGGAGACCCGGCTGGTCGCCGAGCGCGACCAACGCCGCGCGCGTCCACGGCTTGAGCGCGCCGACGCCGACCGCGATCGACGACCCCTGCCCGTCCTGCGGGCGCGGGTTGTTGACGAAGCGGACGGGGAGCTCGGCCAGCGCCGCGCGGAGCGCCGCGTCTTCGGTCCCGGTGACCACGACGACGTCGGCCACGTGGGCGAGGAGCGCCTCGACGGTTCGCCGGATGACGGGTCGCCCGCGCACGTCGAGGAGGAGTTTGGCCCGGCCCATGCGCCGGCTCAGGCCGCCGGCGAGCACGAGGGCGGCGATCAGCGGCGTGGCTCCGTCCCGAACAGCTTCACCTGCCACCGGAGAATACTGCAGGAGCGCGGCCTCCGCCACCCGGTCGCAATCCCAGGACGGCGCTCCCCGCGTCCCTGACTGATCCCGCCCCGTGCCCGAGCTCCCCGACATCGCGGTCTACGTCCACGCGCTCGAGACGCGTCTCCTGGGCGCGCGCCTCGAGCGCACACGCCTGGCGAGTCCGTTCGTGCTGCGGTCGGTCGATCCGCCGCTCGAGGCCGCCGTCGGCCGGACCGTACGCGGCTTCCGGCGGCTCGGGAAGCGGATCGTCGTCGAGCTCGACGACGAGCTCTTCCTCGTTTTTCATCTGATGATCGCCGGGCGGCTCCACTGGCGCGGGGCCGGCGCCCGCCTCCCGGGGCGGGTGGGGCTCGCGGCGTTCGACTTTGCGCCCGGCACCCTCATCATGACGGAAGCGGGCTCGACGCGACGCGCCTCGCTGCACCTGGTTCGCGGCGCGGACGCGCTCGCCCTCCACGACCCCGGCGGGCTCGAGGTGCTCGATGCCGACCTCGAGGCGTTCCGGACCGCGCTTCGCCGGGAGAGCCACACGCTCAAGCGCGCGCTCACGGACGCACGGCTCTTCAGCGGGATCGGCAACGCCTACTCGGACGAGATCCTCCACCGGGCGCGGCTCTCGCCGGTAACGCTCACCCGGCAGCTCGGCGCCGACGAGAGCGCACGGCTCTTCGAGGCGGCGCGGCGAACGCTCAGCGAATGGACCGAGCGTCTCCGGCGCGAGACCGGTGACGGTTTTCCCGAGAACGTCACCGCGTTCCGCGAGGGTATGGCCGTGCATGGGCGCCACGGCAAGCCGTGCCCCGAGTGCTTGGCGCCCGTGCAGCGGATCGTCTACGCGGAGAACGAGACCAACTACTGCCCCCGCTGCCAGACGGGAGGCCGACTCCTCGCTGACCGCGCCCTCTCGCGGCTCCTGCGCGAAGACTGGCCGAGGACGCTCGAGGAGCTCGAGGCGCGCCGCACGGCCTCGAGATCTGCTCGCGCTCCCGGCGGCCCGCCGGACTGACGTGAGGGCCGACGACCGGTGCGGGACCTGCGCTCGCCGGCACCGGGGGGCGACAGGCCCTCCGGCTTCGACACGGTCGTCGACTGCGTCCAGTCCCGCTCAGTCGGAGCCGCCCGCGTCCAGCCGCGTCCCGAAGTCGCCGAGACGCCGGCGGGACTCTACTTCCCGCCCTTCGCCCGGCCGAGGGCCGCCTCGATCGCACGCCGAGCGTGGACCCGGAGCAGGTGCGACTTGTATTCCGCCGAGCCCTGGAGGTCGGCCTGGACGTCGACGCCGTCGGCGGCCTTGGCGGCCGCCGCCTCGATCGCCGCCTGGTCGAGCGCCTTGCCGGCGAGGCCCGCCTCGACGCCCTTGGCGCGCACGGCCTTGGTGCCGGCGCCGGTGACGCCGACGCCCGCCTTCGTGCAGATCCCCTTGCCATCTACGGTGAGCGCGGCGCAGACGCCGACGACCGCGAAGCGGGAGGCCGGGTGCGGGAACTTCAGATAGGCCGCGCCGGAGCCGGCCGGCGGCACCGGCACGCGGATCTCGACCAGGATCTCGTCCGGCCCGACGGCGGTCATCATCAGGCCCTTGAAGAAGTCGTCGACCTTGACGGTGCGCCGTCCCCGGGCGCCCTCGATGACGAACTCGACACCGAGCGCGATCATCACCGCCGGCATGTCGGCCGCCGGATCGGCGTGCGCCAGCGAGCCCCCAATGGTCCCGAGGTTCCGCACCTGCGGATCGCCGATCATCCCCGCCGCGTCGGAGACGACGGGAATTTTGGCCTGCAGGAGCTTGGAGGATTCGACCTGCCAGTGCGTGGTCATCGCCCCGAGCGCGATCGAACCCCCGTCTTCCCGGATCCCCGCGAGCCCGGGGACCTTCCGGAGGTCGATCAGGTGCTTCGGCTGCGCGAGCCGGAGCTTCATCATCGGGATCAGGCTGTGGCCGCCGGCGAGGAGCTTGGCGTCGTCCCGGAGCTTGCCGAGCAGCGAGATCGCCTCCTGCACGCTGCCCGGGGTGTGGTAGTCGAATGACGCGGGGTACATGGGGCGCCGTCTCCTTATTTCCTGGCGGCCGTCACGGCCTTCCAGATCTTGTCGGGTGTGAGCGGCATGTCGATGTGCGCGATGCCGAAAGGCGCGAGCGCGTCGATGACCGCGTTGGCGACCGTCGGCGTCGCCGCGATGGTCCCCGTCTCGCCTGCCCCCTTGATGCCGAGCGGGTTCACCGGGCTCGGCGTCACCGTCCGCTCGGTCTCGTACGACGGCAGCTGGTCGGCCTTCGGGAGCGCGTAGTCCATCATCGTGGCCGCCAGGAGCTGGCCGTCGTCCGAGTACACGCCGTGCTCCCAGAGCGCCTGCCCGACCCCCTGGGCGATCCCGCCGTGCACCATGCCGTCGACGATCATCGGGTTGATCACGCGGCCGACGTCGTCCACCGCGACGTACTTCAGGAGCTTCGTCTGCCCCGTCTCGGCGTCCACCTCCACGACGGCCACGTGCGCCCCGAACGGGAACGTGAAGTTCGGGGGATCGAAGAACGACGTCGCCTCCAGCCCGGGCTCCATCCCCTGCGGGAGGTTGTGGGCGAGATACGCCATGAGCGAGACCTCCCCCCAGGTCTTCGCCTTGCCCGGCGAGCCCTTCACCGACCACTTGCCCCCTTCGAAGACCAGGTCCTGCTCGTTGGCCTCGAGCAGGTGCGCCGCGATCTTCCGCCCCTTCGCCTTGACTTTGTCGAGCGACATCAGGATGGCCGAGCCGCCGACGCAGGCCGAGCGGCTGCCGTAGGTCCCCATCCCGAACGGGATCTGGGCGGTGTCGCCGTGCACGATCTCCACCTGCGCCATCGGAATGCCGAGCTGGTCGGCGACGAGCTGGGCGAAGGTCGTCTCGTGGCCCTGCCCGTGGGAGTGGGAGCCCGTGTAGACCGTCACCGCCCCCGTTGGATGGACCCGCACCTGGCCCGACTCCCAGAGCCCGGCGCCGGCGCCGAGCGAGCCCGCCACCGCGGAGGGTGCCGGCCCGCACGCCTCGATGTACGTGCTGACGCCGATGCCGATATACCGCCCCCGCTTGCGCCCCTCCTCCTGCTCCCGCCGCGCCTTCGCGTACCCGCTGAGCTCGAGCGCCCGGTTCAGCGCCGGCTCGTAGTTGCCGCTGTCGTACGCGAATGCGACCGGCGTCTGGTACGGCGTCCCGCTCGTAAACGGCAGGATCAAGTTCTGGCGCCGGAGCTCCGCCGGGTCGACGCCCAAGTCGTCGGCCGCCCGGTCCATCGTGCGCTCGAGCAGGTACGTCGCCTCCGGCCGCCCCGCTCCGCGGTAGGCGTCCACGGGGGCGGTGGTCGTCAGCATCCCCCATACCTCGCAGAAGATGGCCGGGATCCGGTAGACCCCCGAGAGGAGCGGACCGTAGAGGTACGACGGGATCAGGGGCGCGAAGGTCGACAGGTAGGCGCCGAGGTTCGCGTGGGTCTTCACACGGAGGCCTGTGATCTTGCCGCCCCGGTCGAACGCCATCTCGACCTCGGTCACGTGGTCCCGCCCGTGGGCGTCGTTCAGAAAGCTCTCCCGCCGCTCGGCGGTCCACTTCACCGGCCGGGCGAGCGCCTTGGAGGCCCAGGCGGCGACGACCTCCTCGTTGTATACGAAGATCTTCGAGCCGAACCCTCCGCCGACGTCCGGCGCGATCACCCGCATCTTCGTCTCCGGGATGCCGAGGATGAAGGCCGCCATGAGGAGCCGGTGGACGTGCGGATTCTGCGACGTGACCCAGAGCGTGAGGTCGCCGGTGCCAGGCGCGTACGACGCCACGCACGCACGGGGCTCGATCGCGTTCGGGATCAGCCGCTGGTTGCGGAGGGGCTGGGCCACGACCTTGGCCGCGGACTTGAAGGCCGCCTCGGTGGCCGTCTTGTCACCGATCGTCCAGTAGAAGCACTGGTTCTGCGGGATGTCGTCGAAGAGCTGGGGGGCGCCCTTGTCGTGTGCCTTCCGCGGGTCGCTGACCCCCGGTAGCGCCTCGTACTCCACCCGGACGGCCTCCGCGCCGTCCTTCGCCGCGTACGCCGTCTCGCCGACGACGACCGCGACCGGCTCGCCCACGTACCGGACCTTGCCCGAGGCCAGCGCCGGCCGCGGTGGCACCTTGATGTTGGGCAGCATCCAGCCGCACGGCAGCGCCCCCACCTTGAGGTCCAGCGCCGTGTACACGGCGACGACGCCGGGCACGGCCCGGGCGGGCGCGGCGTCGACGCGCTTCAGGCGGGCGTGGGCGTGCGGGCTCCGCACGAAGGCCGCATGGGTCATGCCGGGGAGCTTGACGTCGTCGACGTACTGGCCGCGCCCCGTGATGAAGCGCGGGTCCTCGCGGCGCTTCTCCGGCGCGCCGAAGAGCCTCGTCCCAGTCGCGGTCGCCATGACCCTTCACCTCCCCGCCATCTTCTCGGCGGCGTACTGCACGGCCTTGACGATATTGTGGTAGCCCGTGCAGCGGCACAGGTTGCCTTCGAGCTGGTGCCGGATCTGGGCCTCGGTCGGCTTCGGGTAGCGCTCGAGGAGCTGGTAGACGGCCATGATCATGCCAGGCGTGCAGAAGCCGCACTGCAGCCCGTGCTTCTCCCAGAAGCCTTCCTGGATCGGATGGAGCTGGCCGTTCTTGGCGAGCCCTTCGATCGTCATGATCTGCGCGCCGTCGGCCTGGACGGCGAACACGTTGCAGGCCTTCACCGCCTGCCCGTTCAGGATGATGGTGCAGGCGCCACACTGGCTCGTGTCGCAACCGACGTGGGTGCCGGTGAGCCCGACGACCTCGCGGATATAGTGCACGAGGAGCATGCGCGGCTCGACCTCGTGGCGGTAGTTCGTCCCGTTGATCGTCATCTTGACTGGTAGCGTCACGGCAGGCCCTCCTCGCGATCGGAGTCTCTTCTGACGAGCCCGGAGCGCATCAAGACCGACAGATGATTCCGAAAAAGCGGTTCGAGCCTAAGCCGCGGGATCCATGGTGTCAAGCGGTTGGGCCGCAGCGGTTGGGCCGCAGTCGGTCAACCGCGTTGACAGCCTGATCCCGAGTGTGTTGGAGTGCCGGAGACACGCCAGCAGATCCGGGCCGGCGGACCCCACTGAGAGTAGCCGGCGGTGCAGCCCACGGGTACTGGAGTCATCCGCGTATTCCGAACAGGCCGATCGTCCAGATGCAGGGCGTGACGAAGGCGTTCGGAACGACCGTCGCGGTGGACGCGGTCCATCTGGACCTGGCCCCCGGCGAGGTCCACGCCCTCGTCGGGGAGAACGGGGCCGGCAAGTCGACGCTGATGCGGGTGCTCGCCGGCTTCTACGCCGACTACGCGGGCGGCATCATCATCGACGGGCGACCCGTCCGAATCGGTCATCCGCGGCAGGCGCGGGCGCTCGGCATCGCGCTGGTCCACCAGGAGCTCAGCCTCGTGCCCGAGCTGAGCGTCGCCGAGAACATCTTCCTCGGCCGGGAGCCGTACTCGCTCGTCCCGGGCTTCATCAGCCAGCGCGCGGCGGAAGCCGGCGCGCGCGCTCTCTGCGACGGTCTCGGGATCTCGCTCGATCCGGCGGCCAGGGTGCTTCACCTGAGCATCGCCGAACGCCAGCTCGTCGAGATCGCCAAGGGCGTCTCCGCCAATCCCCGCGTGCTGATCCTCGACGAGCCGACCTCGTCGCTCACCTCCCAGGAGGTCCGGGAGCTCTTCCGGGTCGTCAGGAGCCTAGCCGGCCGGGGCCGGGCCATCGTGTACATCTCGCACAAGCTCGACGAGATCTTCGCCGTGGCCGACCGCGTCACGGTGCTCCGTGACGGCCGCCGGGTCGCGACGGCTCCCGCGGCCCGGTGGACCGAGGCGAGCCTCGTGCACGCGATGGTCGGCCGCGATCTGTCCAGCCTGTTCCCGCGGAGCCCGGCGGACCCCGGTCCCGTTCGCCTGGAGGTGCGCGATCTCGGGTGCCGCCCGGCGTTCCGCGCGGTGTCGTTCCAGGTCCGGGGGGGCGAGGTGGTCGGGCTCTACGGGCTGATCGGCTCCGGCCGCACCGCACTCGCCGAGGCCCTCTTCGGGCTCGGCACCGCCGACACGGGCGAGATTCATGTGGACGGGCGCCGGGTCACGATCCGCTCCCCTGCGGACGCGATCAGGCATGGCATTGCGCTCACCCCCGAAGACCGGCGGCGCCGCGGCCTGATCCCGATGCTCTCCCTCAGGACCAACCTGTCCTTGCGCGCGCTACCCCTCCTCTGCCGCGCCGGTTTCGTCGACGGGGGCCGCGAGCGCTCCGAGGTCGGGCGGCTGATCGACGCCCTTGCGATCCGGGCCGCCTCGCAGTCCGTGGAGGTCTCCACCTTGAGCGGCGGGACCCAGCAGAAGGTCGTGATCGGTCGGTGGCTCATGGCGCCGCCCCGGATCCTGATCCTGGACGAGCCGACACGTGGCATCGACGTCGGCGCGAAGGCCGAGGTGCACGCGATCATCGACCGGCTGGCCGCTGAGGGGATGGCGGTGCTGCTGGTCTCGTCAGAGCTCGCCGAGATCCTCGGGATGAGCGACCGGATCCTGGTCATGAGGGATGGCGAGCTCGCGGGCGAGTTCCGCCGCGGCGAGGTCACGGAGGAAGGAATCATGACGGTCGCCGCGGGGGTGGCGGCCGCGGGCCGGCCGGACGTGTGAAGACGAGGGCGGGTGAGCGAGAGGTCGGGGTAGGCCCGGCCGCGGCCGCGCCCGACGCGGACGGGCCGCGGCCGACGGCGACGGCCCGCCGCTTCCGGCTGACCTTCGCTACGGCCCTGCGCGACTACGGAATCTACTTCGCGCTGGCCGGCCTCGTGGCGTACTTCTCGGTCGCGGTGCCGCAGTTTCGGTCCGCCGAGAACGGTCTGCTGATCCTGCTGCAGGTCTCGGTGATCGGGATCATCTCCATCGGCATGACCTTCACGATCCTCACCGCGGGCATCGACCTCTCCGTCGGCTCGCTGCTCGCCGTCGCCGGCATGCTGTCCGGCATCTTCGCCCAGCGGGAGCCCACCATTCTCAACGTGGGGCTCGCCTGCTCGCTGCCGATCGCCGTCGGGATCGTGGGGGGCGCGCTCAACGGCCTCGTCATCGCCTGGGCGGGCGTCAACCCGCTCATCGTCACCCTCGGAACCCTGACCGCCTACCGCGGCTTCGTCGTGTGGTACCGGGTGAACCCGATCTACGACCTCCAGCCCTACTACCGGGTGATCGGCCAGGGCGCGCTCGGCCCGGTCCCGATCCCGGTGCTGATCCTGCTCCTGATGGCGGTCGCGGCCGGGGTCGTCTTGAACTACACGCGCTTCGGCCGCTACGTCTACGTGGTCGGCGGCAACCCGGACGCCGCGCGCGCCGCCGGCATCAGCGTGCCGCTGATGACCTTTAGCGTCTACGTGATTAGCGGCTTTTGCGTGGGTCTCGCCGCCCTCATCTTCACCTCGCGCCTGATGGCGGCGCAGGCCATCTCGGGCCAGGGCTTCGAACTGCAGGCGATCGCGGCCGCGGTGGTGGGCGGGGCGTCGCTCTTCGGCGGGCGGGGCAGGATCAGCAACACGATCGTGGGGGCGCTCATCATGGGCGTGCTCTTCAACGGGCTCGTGATGCTCAACGTCCCGGCGCCCGTCCAGCAGATGGCCATCGGCGTCATCATCATCGCCGCGGTGTGGCTCGACGGGATGCTCCGGCGACGGCGCTAGCCGAGCGGACCGGGCGGGCGCTGGACCGGGAGGAGGGAGCGCGGGCCGGACGTGGCAGTGCACGCAGCAGAGAAACGACCTTCACCGAAGAGGAGGGGGGACATGAGAGGATGGCTGCTCGCAGTCGCTACGGTCGTCGGTTTGTCGTTGCTCGTCGTCGGGCCACCGGCGGTGCCGGCCAAGCCCTGGACCATCGGGGTGTCCTACCAGAATCTGGCGTTTCCGTACGTGGCGGCCCTGCAGAAGGCGGCCCAGAACGCCTGCAAGGCGCTCGGCACCACGTGTGTCGAGGCCGACGCCTTCAACGACACCGAGAAGGAGCTGAAAAACGTCGAGAGCATGCTCGCGAAGGGAATCGACTGCCTGGCCTTCGAGGCGGCCAGCCTGAAGGCCTCCTCCGCGTCCATCGCCGCCGCCAACAAGAAGACCGTGCCCGTCGTGCAATTCAACGGGAAGGCCGAGGGCGGGGCGTACGTGACCTTCGTCGGCTCCGAGCAGCCGGAGTCCGGCGCGCAGCTGGGCGTGTACCTGACCCAGCTCTACAAGACGCTCGGCAAGTCGACGCTCCGGGGCATCTACCTGCGGGGGGTCGCCGGCCAGATCACGGACATCGCCCGCAACGACGGCCTGAAAAACCGGCTGAAGGCCGAAAACCTGCTGGACAAGATCTCCTTCACTGAGCAGCACGCCGACTACGACCGGGGCAAGGGGCAGAGCGTGACCGAAAGCCTCCTGACGCGCGACAAGAACTACGACTTCATCGTCGCCAACAACGACGATATGATTCTGGGCGCGCTCCAGGTCGTTCGCCAGTTCAAGCTGGGCGGCCGGATCCACCTCGCCGGCGTCGACGGGCTCCCGGAGGCGCTGGAGGCGATCGAGAAGGGCGAGCTCGACGCGACGGTGTTCCAGGACCCGGAGGGTCAAGGGGGCGGTGGGATCTGGGGGTGTTATCTCGCCCTGTCGGGGGTGAAGCTGCCCAAGGACATCCTCATCCCCTTCAAGCTCGTGACGAAGGCCAACGTGAATGAGTTCATGGCCATTGCCAAGCGCGTGTACGTGAAGTGAGACGGCCGTGGCCGGTGCCGGCCGCGGGCGCTGACGCCCCGCGCCCGGCACCGGCGCCGACCAGAACGGAGTCTCGAGGAGGGAAACGATGGACGTCCGATCCATAGAGGGAGTTCCCGCGGCGCCCGAGCATCAGGGGACGGTCCCGGTGTGGTGGCTCTACAAGCCCCGGGAGATGAAGAAGGCGACCCTGGGCGGGTATCTCGAGCTCGTGAGCGAGTTCGAGGTCAAGGGCGGTGGCGCGGTGCACCCGCACAAGCACCACACCTACGAGTTCTATTACGTGGTGAGCGGCCGGGGCGTCATGACGATCGAGGGGGAGTCCCGCGAGATCGCCCAGGGCGACCTCGTGTGCATCCCGCCGGACGCCGTCCACAGCCTGCGGCCGGTCAGCCCCAACGCGTCGATCCGCTGCTTTGCGTTTGCGGTCGGGCTGCGCGACACTTCCGAGGTGAACTACTCCTCCGAGTAGGCCGGGCGAGAAGCCCCGAGGCGGCGCGCGGGTCGAGCCTCGTCCCGCCCGGGCCTCCGGAACGGGCTCAGCCGACTCCGAGCGCGTAGACCTGCGTCGCCCCCTCGGGCAGCGGGTGTGCGCGCCAGGTCGCGCCGCGATCGGGCGAGCAGAATACTTCCCCGCCCTTGCTCGCGCAGTAGACGCGCGCCGGCGCGGCGGCGTCCACGGCGACCCCGAAGAGCGTGCTGCCCGGCTTCGCGCCGAGGTCGATTCGCCGCCAGGCGCGCCCGCCGTCTCGGCTGAGGAACAGCGCTCCTTCGTCTCCGTCGAAGTCGTTCCCGGCGCCCAGGTAGAACGTGCCGGGATCGTCGGGCGCGAGCGTGAGCGCGCGACAGTACGTCCCCCGGAGCGTCAACGGCGGAAGCGGGACATGCTGCCAGCGAGCACCCCGCTCCTCGCCGCGGAACATCCCGATCCGCCCGATGACGTGGACCGTGCGCGGCTGGGCCGGACTCACCACGACGCCGTGGAGGTCCACCGCGTCGTCGACGACGTAGAGACCCTCGGTGACGCACTCCCAGCTCCCGCCCCCGTCCAGGCTGCGGAGGAGCCCGCCGACCTCCACGCTCGCGTAGAGCTCGGTGGGGTGGCTCGGGTCGACCGCGATGGCGGTGATGCGCTTGGGCTGGGGATCCGGGCGCACCGTGACGTCCGGAAACGTCACGCCGAGCGGCAGCGGCCGCCAGACCCCGCCGCCGTCCGTCGATCGATAGATCGCGGCGGGCTCGTAGCCCGCGAACACCGTGTCGGGGTCGCGCGGATGCAAGAGGAGCGACCAGACGGCGAGGCCGGGGGCCGGGGCGTCGAGGCGAACCCAGCGGGCGCCGTGATCCTCGCTCCGATAGACGCCCGCCTGCGTCCCGGCGAACACCGTGGCCGGTCGCGCCGGGTGAACCGCGATCGCCCGCACCTCGGGGGCCGGCGGGAGCCCGTCGCCGATTGCCTCCCACGGCGACTCGCCGCCCCGGCTTCGGTAGAGACCGCTCTGGACGGTGTAGCCGGGCCCCGTGTCTCCGGCCAGGCCCACGTAGACGAAGGAAACCGCGGAGGCCATCGCTCACTCCTCCATGATCCGGCGCGCGGCCGCACGACCCCGCGCCACCCGGGCGCCCGCAGCTCAAGACGGCGCCGCGGACCCGACCGACCGAAGATACCAGGGCGCGGCTGACGCCGATAGGGGCCGACCGGCGACGCGGTCGTCCTCAGCGGTCGAGCGCCCGGCGGCCGGCCGCGCGGGCCTGGTCCAGAACCTCGCGCAGCGGCAGCCCCTTCTCGCGGGCGATCCGCGCGACCTCCGCGAACTCCGGCGTGATCGTGACGACCCGCCCCTCGAGCCGCGACACCTTGAACGGGACCGGTCCGTACTCGGTCGCCAGCGTGACGAGCTCCCGCGCCAGGATCGTCCGCCGCACCTCGGTGAAACGCACGCCGATCGTCGTCGACTCCTCGAACAGGGTCCGCGCGACGTCGGGCACCCGGTCGGGCGGGCAGAGGGCGGTCACCACCACCCCGGGTCGGCTCCGTTTCATCACGACCGGAGTGAGGAACACGTCGACGGCGCCGGCCTCGAAGAGCCGGTCCATCAGCGGTTCGTAGAGCTGAGGCGACATGTCGTCGATCGTCGTCTCGACCTGCGCGATCGTCTCGAGGGCGCCGGCCGCCTGGCCGGTGTCCCCGACGAAGCAGCGGAGCAGGTTCGGCGTCTCGAGCTCCCGCGTCCCCGCGCCGTAGCCGACCGCGCGCACGGTCATCGCGGGCATCGGGCCGGCCGACCGGGCGAGGGTCGTGAGGATGGCCGCGCCCGTCGGCGTGACCAGCTCGGCGCGGACGCCGGTGTCGACCACGGGGAAGCCCTTCAGGAGCTCGGCGGTCCCGGGTCCGGGGACCGGAATCTTGCCGTGGGGCCCGTCGACGGAACCCCCGCCAATCGGCAAGGCCGACACGTGCACCGACTCGACACCGAGCAGCTGGAGTCCGGCCACGGCGCCCGTGACGTCGATGATCGCGTCCAGCGCGCCCACGTCGTGGAAGTGGACCGCCTCCACGGCAGTGCCGTGGGCGCGGGCCTCGGCCTCCGCCAGGCGGCTGAAGATCCGGGCGGCGTCGCTCCGCGTGCGCGCCGGGAGGCCGCTCCCGTCGAGGAGCCGGAGGATGTCGCCGAGCGAGCGGTGCCCGCCGGCGGGCGCCCGCACCTCGACATCGGCCTTGGTCGCCCGGAACGCGCCCCGCCGGACCTCGCGCGCCGTGAGCGCCCAGCCGGGGAGACCGAGCTTCGCGAGCTCGCCGCGGAGCGCGTCGAGCGATACGCCCGCATCGAGGAGCGCGCCGAGAATCATGTCGCCCGAGGCGCCGCTCGGGCAGTCGAAGTAGATTGCCTTCACCTGATCTTGTGGATCAGGCGATTGATCCGGGACGCCTGGCAGGCGGCCCCGTACCCGTTGTCGATGTTCACGACGGAGATGCCCGCGGCACAGGAGTTGAGCATCGCGAGCAGTGCGGTGATTCCGCCGAACGAGGTGCCGTAGCCGACGCTCGTGGGCACCGCGATGACGGGCCGGTCGACGAGCCCGCCCACGACGCTCGGGAGGGCGCCTTCCATGCCCGCGACCGCCACGATCACGTTGGCCTCTGTCAGGAGGTGCTGCTGGTCGAGCAGCCGGTGCAGGCCGGCCACGCCGCAGTCATAGGCCCGCTCGACGCGGTTGCCGAGCGCCTCCGCCGTCACCGCGGCCTCCTCGGCGACCGGGAGATCCGCCGTGCCCGCCGACACGACCGCGACCAGACCCACCTCCGCGGTCGGCTCCGGGCGGGCGACGACGACCCGGGCGAGAGCGTGGTAGCGGTGCGGGATCCCCGCCGCCCCGAGCGCCTCCGCCACCTCGGGCGCCGCGCGCGTCGCGAGGACGTTGGCGTGGTGCTCTGCGAGCCGGCCGACGATGGTCACGACCTGGTCCGACGTCTTGCCCTGGCAGAAGACGGCCTCCGGCGCGCCGCTCCTGAGCGGCCGGTGCGTGTCAACCTTGGCGAAGCCGACGTCGGCGTACGGCAGGTCCCGGAGCTGCCGAACCGCCGCGTCCACCGGCACCCGGCCGGCGGAGACGCCCTCGAGAAGCGCCCGGAGCTTGTCCCAGTCCATTATGCCGCGACCGCCCGGCGCCGCGTCGACGTCATCGGCTCGCCTCGCCCTCGCCGGCCGCGCGCGTTCCGCCGCGCTTCTGAAGCGTCAGCGCCAGGTTGGCGCTGCCGCTCTGGAACCCCGCCAGGTCCACCGCGACGTAGACGTAGCCGAGCTCTCGGAAGCGCCGCAGGATCTGCGCGTGACGGTCGTCCTGCCAGAGGCGCGGGATGTCCTCGAGGGGAAGCTCGAGGCGAGCCAGCCGGTCGTGGTGCCGGACGCGGAACTGCCGGAACCCGAGGCTCCGCACGAACGCCTCCGCGGCGTCGACCCGGCGGAGCTTCTCGGCGGTGATCGGATCGCCGTACTGAAAGCGCGACGACAGGCAGGCGAAGGACGGCTTGTCCCAGGTCGGCAGCCCAAGCTCCCGGGAGAGCGCGCGGATCTCCTCTTTCCCGAGTTCCGACTCGATCAGGGGTGCCCGCACCCCCCGCTGCCTGGCCGACTGCATGCCGGGCCGGTGGTCGCCGAGGTCGTCGACGTTCGCCCCGTAGACGAGCATCTTGAACCCGAGGCGCTCGGCGATCGGCTGGAGCGCCGCGAAGAGCTCCTCCTTGCAGAAGAAGCAGCGGCTGGCGCCGTTGGCCGCGTACTCGGGGTGCGAGAGCTCCCGCGTCTCCACGACGAGGTGGCGCATGCCGAGGAGCTGGCCAAGGCGTTGGGCCTCGGCGAGCTCCGTCCTGGGGTAGGTCTCCGAGTCGGCGGTCACGAGGAGCGCCCGGTCACCGAGCGCGTCGTGGGCCGCGCGGGCGAGCAGGGTCGAGTCCACCCCTCCCGAGAACGCCACGACCACGCTCTCCATGTCCTGGAGGATCGACAGGAGCCGCCCGTACTTAGAGGTCAACGCGCACGAGCTCCTGGAACCCCGCGTACCGCCGCTCGACCTCCGCCGTGCTGAGGCGGGCGAGCCGGTTCAGCGAGAAGTCCTCCACCGTGAAGGAGGCCATCACCGACCCGTACACGATCGCCCGCCGGACGGTCGCCTGGTCGACGACCCCCTGGGCGGCGATGTAGCCCATGAAGCCTCCGGCGAACGCGTCCCCCGCCCCCGTCGGGTCGAAGACCGACTCCAGCGGGTACGCGGGAACGAAAAAGAACTGGCCGTTCGACACCATCACCGCCCCGTACTCACCCCGCTTGACGACGACCGTCCGCGGGCCGAGCTTCAGGATCTCACGGGCGGCCTTGATGAGGTTCGGCTCCTTCACGAGCTGGCGTGCCTCGCCGTCGTTGACGAGAAGGACGTCCACCTCCGCCAGCACCCGGAGCAGCGCCTCTCGCCGGCCCTGGATCCAGAAGTTCATGGTATCAAGCGCGGTGAGCTGCGGCCGCTCCATTTGGCGGAGCACGTCGAGCTGGAGCTCGGGGGCGATGTTCGCCAGGAACAGGAACGGCGTCTTCTTGAGCGAGCTCGGCAGCAACGGTTTGAAGTCGGCGAACACGTTGAGCTGGGTGTCGATCGTCCGGGCCTCGTTGAGGTCGAAGCCGTACTCGCCGACCCAGCGAAAGGTTCGCCCGCGGGAGGTCTGGAGGCCCGTCACGTCGACGCCGCGCTCCTTGAGGAGCCGGAGGTGCTCCTCCGGGAAGTCGTCACCGACGGTCGCGACGAGCCGGACGGTCGTAAAGAAGCTCGCCGCGTAGGAAAAATAGGTCGCCGAGCCGCCCAGCACCTCCCGGACCTTGCCGAAGGGTGTGGTGACGCTATCGAGCGCGACCGAGCCCACGACCGCGAGATCAGCCACGGCGCGACCGACCCCGTCCGGCCCGACTCGGCCGCGCCGCCCCCCGGGCCCCCGGGAAGTACTTCCCGATGAGCAAGTCGAGCTTCTTCCGCGTCGTCGCCGGGAACGTCTTGGGGTTCGTGATGATCGCGTTCTTCAGGAGCGCGGGGCACGGGCACGTCCGGGGCGGGCCCACGGCCGGGATCAGCCGCCGGAGCACCTCCTTCGCGGTGACGACGTTCTTCAGCAGGTTGGCGATGACGGCCTCGACGGTGACGGCGTGGTGGGTCTCGTGCCAGACGTCGTAGTCGGTCGCGAGCGCGAGGGTGGCGTAGCAGAGCTCCGCCTCGCGGGCGAGCTTGGCTTCGGGCATGTTGGTCATGCCGATGACGTCCACCCCCCAGGAGCGGTAGACCCGCGACTCGGCCTTGGTCGAGAACTGCGGCCCCTCGATGCAGACGTAGGTGCCGCCCCGGTGCACGGTGGCGCCGGCCTCCCGGGCCGCCTTCTCGAGCGCGGTGGCGAGGTCCGGGCACACCGGATCGGCCATGCCGATGTGGGCGACGATCCCGTCGCCGAAGAACGTCGAGACGCGGCGGCGGGTGAGGTCGAGGAACTGATCCGGGATGACGAGGTCGAGCGGGCGGATCTGCTCCCGCATGCTGCCCACCGCGGAGATCGAGATCACCCACTCCGCCCCGAGGGACTTCAGGCCCCACACGTTCGCGCGGAAGTTGAGCTCGCTGGGCATCACGCGGTGCCCGCGCCCGTGGCGGGGCAGGAACACCACGCGCCGGTTGGCGAACTGGCCGACGCAGTAGGCGTCCGATGGATCGCCGAACGGCGTGCGCACGCGCCGCCAGCGCACGTCGGTCATGCCCTCGAGCTCGTACAGCCCGCTGCCGCCGATGACCCCGATTGTCGTCACGGCATCAGTTCTCCGTCGGTCGCCGTCGCGTGAACGCCCGTGACGCGCACCCGCGCCAGCCGTCCCATCAGGGCGTCCGGTCCGTCAAAGGTGACCGCCACGTAGTTGTCGGTGAGGCCGGTCAGGCGCCCGGTCGCCCGGTCGCGGACGCCGAGAACGTGCGCCTCGCGCGCGGTCCCGACGAGCCGGGCGCGGAACTCCTGGCACTTGGCGTGACCGAGCTCGCGTAACCGCCGGCTCCGCTCGGTCACGACCCGCGCGGACAGGTGATCGCCGAGACGCGCCGCCTCGGTCCCCCTCCGGTCGGAGTACGCGAACACGTGCAGATAGGCGAAGGGCAGCGCGTCCACGAGCCCGAGGGTCTGCTCGAAGTCCGCGTCGGTCTCGCCGGGAAAGCCCGCGATCAGGTCGGTGCCGAGCCCGAGGTCAGGGATCGCCCCCGCGAGCTTCTCGACCAACGCCCGATAGATGGCCGCCGTGTACGGCCGGCGCATGCGGCGCAGCACCGCGTCGCTCCCGCTCTGGAGCGGGATGTGCAGGTGCGGGACGATCGGCGGAAGCGAGACCACCGCCTCGACCAGCTCGGGCGTGAAGTAGGCAGCCAGCACCGACGAGAGCCGGAGCCAGCGCAGCCCGGGAATGTCGGCGAGTGCCCGCAGGAGGGCGGTCAGCGTCGTCCGGGGCCGGAGGTCCGCGCCGTAGTGCCCCATGTCGATGCCGGTCAGGACGATCTCGGGATGCCCGGCCGCCACCAGTTCCCGCACGCCGTCGACGACGACCTCCGGCTCCCGGCTGCGGCTCGGGCCGCGCGCCCAGGGCACGATGCAGAACGCGCAGCGATGCTGACAGCCGTCCTGGATCTTGACGAACGCGCGCGAGCGCCGCGCCGCGGCCGCCGGCGGCGCCGGCGCCATCGAGACACCAGCGCGGGCGTCGGCCGCCTCCACCCGAGCAGGCCCGGAGGGCCCGAGGCGCCGGATCAGCTCGCCGATCCGGTGGCGGTCGGCCGTGCCGACGACCAGATCCACGCCGGGGATCGCCGCCACCGCCTCGGGGTTCGTCTGGGCCCAGCAGCCGGTCACGACGATCCGGGCGTTCGGGTGGCGCCGGACGGCGCGCCGGATGAGCTGGCGGTCGGAGAAGTCCGCGCGGCTCGTGACGGTGCAGGTGTTGATCACGACGACGTCCGCCGTGGACTCGAACGGCACGGTCCGGCAGCCGAGCGCCTCGAGGCGCCCCTGCACCTCTCCGGTGTCGACCTGGTTCACCCGGCAGCCGAGGGTGGCGAACGCGACCCGAGTCATCCGACCGCGCGCTCCAGGGGCTCGCTGAGCTGACCGCAGGCGGCGCCGATGTCCTCGCCCTTGCTCCAGCGCACCGTCGTCGTGATCCCGCCGTCCAGGAGCACCGACTGAAAGGCGAGGATCGTGGAGAGAGGCGGTCGCCGGAACTCCGCCCCCTCCCAGTCGTTGAACGGGATCAGGTTGACTTTGGCGCGGATGCCGCGGAGGAGGCTCGCCAGCCGCCGGGCGTCGTCCAGGCTCGTGTTCACCTGGTCGAGCAGCACGTACTCAAAGAAGATCCGGCGGCGCGTCGGCAGGGGGAACCGGCGCACCGCCCCGAGGAGCGCGTCGAGGTTCCAGGAGCGGTTGACCGGCATGAGGCGCTCGCGGACCGCGTCCGTCGTCGCGTGCAGGGAGATCGCGAGGTTCACGCCGAGCTCCTCGCGCGCGAGCTTCTCAATGCCGCTGACGAGGCCGACCGTCGACACGGTGATCCGCCGCGGCGAGTACCCGAGCCCGTAGCGGGCGTCGGTCAAAATCCGGATCGCCGTGACCGTGTTGGCGTAGTTGGCGAGCGGCTCGCCCATGCCCATGAACACGAGATGCGTCACCCGCTGGTGGGGGGGGAGGGCGGCGTTGGCGAGCAGGAGCTGGCCGACGATCTCGTCGACGCCCAGGTTGCGCTCGATTCCCATCGTGCCCGTGTGGCAAAAGGCGCACGCGAAGCCGCACCCGACTTGGGTCGAGAGGCAGAGCGTCAGCCGATCCTCGTCCGGCATCAACACCGAATGGACTCGGCCCTGGTCGGCGAGCCGGAGGATGAACTTCTGGCTGCCGTCTCGGGACGGTATGACGCGCTCGACGGCGGGCAAGCCGATCCGGGCTCGCTCCCGGAGGCGCTCGCGGAACTCCCTCGGCAGGTCGGTCATGGCGTCGAGATCGAGGACGCCCTTCCGGTAGAGCCAGGTCGCGACCTGGCGGCCCCGGTAGGCCGAAGCCCCCAGCTCGCGGGCGAGCGCCTCGAGCTCCGACGGGAGCAGGCCGAGCAGGCTTGGGGGTCGCATAGCATGGCAAGGATAGCATCACGTCTGGAGACCGCTCCACTCGTCCCCTTATCCACACGTCACGTGCGCGGCCAGTGGATAACCCGGTGGGCGGGCCGCGTCGAGGCGTGCGATTTCAACTCCTCCGAGCGCGTCGCCTAGTCTCCACGCAGCGGCTCCGCCACGAGGAGGTAGAGGTCGAGCAGATTGGTTCCGGTGGGACCGGTCATCACCAGATCGCCGGTCGCGCGGAAGAACGCGTGCGAGTCGTTGGCCGCGAGCGACGAATGCGGGTCCACTCGCCGGCAGGCCGCGCGCGCGAGCGTCCCGCCGTCGGCGATCGCGCCCGCGGCGTCCGTCGGCCCGTCGGTGCCGTCGGTACCGGCGGCCAGCACGGTCAGGTTCGGCGCCCCCGCCAGCTCGAGCGCCGCCGCGAGCGCGAACTCCTGGCAGCGCCCGCCCGTGCCCGCGCCCGCCACGGTCACCGTGGTCTCGCCCCCGGCGATGAGGCACGCGGGCGGCGTGAGCGTCCGGCCGCGCGCGACGAACGCGCGGGCGGCCCCCCGCGCCTCGCCGGCGAGCGCCCGGGTGAGGATCTCCGGCGCGTAGCCGAGCGCCGCCGCGCGGGCGGCCGCCGCGGCGACGACAAGCGAGTTGTCGCCGATGACGAGGTTCGTGACGCGCGCGAAGATCCTGTCGTCGGGCTTCGGCGTCTCCGGGATCCTCCCCGCCGCGCCGGCCTCGAGCCGGTCGAGGACGCTCCGGGGCGCGCGCCCCTCGAGGCCGAAGCGCCGGATCACCGCCAAGGCCTGCGCGTACGTGGTCGGGTCGGGTGCGGTCGGCCCCGACGCGATCACGTCGACCGAGTTCCCGATGACGTCCGAGAGCGCCAAGGTGAGGACGGTGGCCGGCGCCGCCGCCCGGGCGAGCTGCCCGCCCTTCAGGAGCGAGAGGTGCTTGCGAACGGTGTTGAGCTCGCCGATCGTGGCGCCGGCCGCGAGCAGGAGCCCCGTGAGCCGGCGTTTTTCCTCGAGCGTGATCGGCGGGGCCGGGGCCGGCAGGAGCGCCGAGCCGCCGCCGGAGATCGCGCAAATCACGAGGTCGTCGGGCCCCGCGGATTCCGCCAGTCGCAGGAGCTCGACCGCGGCCGCGCGGCCGCGCTCGTCCGGCACCGGATGACTCGCCTCGACGATCCGCACGGGCCCGGCCCGCCGCGCGTAGCCGTCCTTGACGACCACGAGGCCGCCGGTCACCCGGTCGCCGAGGATCTCGACGACCGGCGCCGCCATGGCCGCCGACGCCTTCCCCGCCCCGAGCACGAGGATCCGGGCGATGGGCGCGAGCTGGAGGGCGACGGGGCCGGCCCGGAGCCGGTCGCCGTCGTGCGCGAGCGCGCGCCGGACGAGCGGCTCCACCTGGGCGGCAGCGAGCGCCGCCTCCCAGACCCCGACGGCGACGGTCCGGCCCGCTCGGCTCATGGGGAGGGGCCGCGCCGGCGGCGGTCTCGGCCCGGGATTAGGGGACGATGACGTCGCGCTCGATCGGATCCACGGTGACGCCCTTGGCCTTGAGCCAGGCGATCCCCTTTTCGAGGTTCCGCTCGTCCCCCTCGAGCTCGAGCGCGACCCAGCCGTAATCGCTCTTCACGTCGGCGCGACGAATGTTGGTGATGATGTCGAAGTCTTTCACGAGGTGGTAGATCAGCGGTTCCTGTATCCGTTCGGGTGGAAAGGTCAGCCGCACGCGCATCCGCGTCATACGCCCGGGTGCCCGGCGCGCCCTCCCGCGATGGCGGGAACGATCGAGACCTCGTCGCCGTCCCGGAGGGCCGTCTTCTTGCCCTGCAGGAACCGGATGTCTTCCTGGTTGACGTAGATGTTGACGAAGCGCCGCAGGTCTCCGGTCTCGTCGATCAGCCGCTCCTTGAGGCCGGGGTAGCTCCGCTCGAGGTTCTCGATGAGGTCGGCCACCGTCTCGCCGTCGCCCCGGATCTCCGCCGATCCCTTCGTCACCGCGCGCAGCGGCGTGGGAATCCGCACCAGCATCGCCATCGTCGTTATCCCTCCCGCACCGAATGGGCCTTGAGGTCGGCCAGCGCCCGGTCGAACGCCGAGAGCGAGGGCCGGATCTTCACGTGCGTCTCCAGACGCGCGTAGAGCGGGTCGGGAGTCTTGAGCCCGTTCCCCGTGATGCACACGACCAGCGAGTCCTGCTTGCCGATCACGCCGGCGTCGATCAGCTTCTTGGTCGCGGCGATGGTGACGCCGCCCGCCGTCTCCGTGAAGATCCCCTCCGTGCGCGCCAGCAGCAGCATCCCGTCGATGATCTCGGCGTCGGTCGCGTGCTCACCGTAGCCGCCGGACTCCTTGACCGTCCGGTAGGCGTAGTAGCCATCGGCCGGGTTCCCGATCGCGAGCGACTTCGCGATCGTGTTGGGGCGGACGGGGACCAGCACGTCCGTGTCGTTCTTGATCATCGTCACGATCGGCCCGCAGCCGAGGGCTTGGGCCGCGTGGACCTTCGTCCCCACGCGCTCGATCAGGCCGAGCTGCTTGAACTCCTTCATGGCCTTCCAGATCTTCGTGATCAGCGACCCGCCCGCGCACGGCACCACGACGTGGTCGGGCGTCCGCCAGCCGAGCTGCTCGACGATCTCGTAGCCGTAGGTCTTGGAGCCCTCGGAGTAGTACGGACGGAAGTTGACGTTGACGAACGCCCAGCGGTACTTGTCGGCGATCTCGGAGCAGAGGCGGTTGACCTCGTCGTAGGTGCCCTCGACCTTGACGAGGGTCGGGTTGTAGACGAGCGTCGCCACCACCTTGCCCGGCTCGAGATCGGCGGGGATGAAGATGTACGACTTGAGGCTGGCCTCGGCGGCGTGCGCGGCCACCGAGTTGGCGAGGTTGCCCGTCGACGCGCACGCGACCGTGTCGTACCCGAACTCCTTCGCCTTGGTCAGCGCGACCGCGACGACGCGGTCCTTGAACGACCACGACGGATGGCAGACCGAGTCGTTCTTCACCCACACCTCGCGGACCCCGAGCTCCTCCGCGAGGTTCTGCGCCCGCACGAGGGGGGTGAAGCCGACGTGATGCCCGACCGCGATGTCGCCCTCGACCGGCAGCAGCTCGCGGTACCGCCACATGCTCGGCGGGCCGGCCGCGATCGTCTCGCGCGTGACGACGCCCTTGAGGGCCTCGTAGTCGTAATCGACCTCGAGGGGCCCGAAGCAGAACTCGCAGACGTGAACGGGAGCTGCGCGGTAGGCGCGGCCGCATTCGCGGCACTTCAAGCCCTTCAGCTTCTCCATGGCCTCTCCATCGGTAGGGGATTTGAGCCCCGGTATCGTGCTGCACCGACCGCCATTGCTCAAGCAGTTAACATGTAAACTCTCACCAAGTCAACCAGACCCGCCGTATGATGCGAAGCTGTGCGACGCGTGGCGTGGGCGCCGCTCGGTCTCCTCCTCGCGTACGGGCTCGCGTGGGCCGCGGCGGCCTTCGGCGGCTCGCTCCTGTGGGCCGACGACCATCCCGGGCAGTACTTCCGGCTCTGGCACGGTCTCACGCGCGGCCTGGCGCCGTGGACCTGGAACCCCGACTGGTGGACCGGCTACGCGGAGCTCCAGTTCTATCCGCCCGGCTTCGTCTACCTGGGGGCGGGGCTCCACTACCTGGCGCTCGGGCTTCTCCCGCCGGCGGCGGTCTACCAGCTGCTCCTCTGGATTGTCTTCCTGGCTCCCGGCGTCACCACGTTCCTCTGCCTCGCGGGACGGCTGTCGAGCTCCTGGCTCGCGCTGCCCGGCGCCTTCGTGGCGCTCACCGCCTCGGCGGAGACGATGAGCGGCGTCGAGGGCGGGGTGCGGACCGGCATGATTGCGGCCCGGCTCGGGTGGGCCCTCGTGCCGCTGCTCGTCCTCGCGCTCGCCCGCTGGGTCGAGGACGGCGGCGCGCGACCAGCCTTCGCCGCGCCGGTGCTCGCCGCGATCGCGCTCGTGCATCCCGCGCACCTCCCGGCGGCCGTCCTCTATCTGGCACTCGCCGTCGGCGTGGGCCGCGGCTACACGCCCTACCGCCTCGTTCAGGCCGGCTGGCTCGGGCTCACCGCCGCCCTCTTCACCGCATTCTGGACCGTGCCGCTGCTCGCTCACCTCACCGAGTCGCGGGCGCTCGCCTGGGGCGACCCGGCCGGGGAGATCCTGCGGCGCCTCCTGGGGACGGGGCCGCTCCCGGGCGTGCTGCTCGTCCTCGCGGTCGCCGCCCCGCTCCTCCGCCGCGATCGCCTGGCGGTGCTGCTGACGGCCTTCCTTCCCGTCATGTTCCTCGTGATCGTCCTCGATCGATCGAGCCGCCTGCCGGCCAACCGTCTGGTCGACAGCCTTGTCATGGGGACCATCCTCGCCGCCGGTCTGGCGATCGGCAGGGTCCTCGAACTCGGGCTCGGACACTTAAGGGCGTGGGTCGCGGGCGCGCCCGCCGCCGGCGTCGTCGCCTCGCTCGCCCTGGCCGCCCTCTCGCTACCGACCCCCCGGGCTCTCGCCCTCTGGCCCGATCCCGGCGCGTGGCCGACGCGGGCCGAGGTCGAGCGGGAGCTGCGGCTGCCCGCGCTCTGGGAGGCGCTCAGGACGGGGCCGGCGGGACGCGTCCTCTTCGTGCGCTCGGGCGCCCCGCTCGTCGCCGGCACCGAGTGGTATCGACCGCACACCCACGCCACGGCGCTCACGCCGCTCTACGCCGGCCGCGCGATCGTCAACGGTACGTTCACCCATCCCTCGCCGATCGCGGCGCTCGTGTACACGGGATCGGTCGCCTCCGGACCGATCACCCAGCTCGTCGAGCAGCGCGACGGCGAGAGCTTCTTCGGCCGGCCGCTCGGGTCCCTCGACGCCCTAGCGCTCGATCGCTTCGCCACGGCGCTCGGCGTGAGCACGATCGTCATGCTCGAGATCGACGCCGGCCGATTCCCGGCGCTCGAGCGGAACCCCCGCTTCGCCGGGGCGGTCGTCCCGCCCTGGGTCGTGTACCGGAGCCGGGAGCCGGTCGCGCTGCCCGAGCCAGACGCGCCCGACCGCTGGCGGATCGCCCTCGACGGCGACCCCGGCCGGTGGGTCTCGGCCCGCGTGGCGTTCTCGCCGCTCTGGCGGGCGGAGGCTCAAGGCGGGACGCTCCCCGTCCGCCGGGGCGAGCTCGGCGACCTCGAGGTGCGGCTCCCGAAGCCGGCCGTCACCGTCGACCTTGTCTACGGCGACGGCCAATGGGAGCGCGCCGGCCTCATCATGACCGCGATCGGCGCGCTCCTCTGGGCGTCTCGGTGGCTCAGGCCGCGACGCCGCCGCGCGTGACGGCGTCAGACGCAGCGGGCGTTGCCGGTCTCCCTCGGTGGCACCGTCAGCTCCTCCCGCGGGATCTGCGTGGCCGGCCCCACGTACGGAAAGGCGTCGCCGAAGTAGCGGATGGCGGGGGGGATCCGCTCGGGCGCCATGATCTCCGCGACGAAGCCCCGCGTCTGCATCTGATGGTCGCAGGCACGCATTTCGACGTCGCCCCAGGCGGTCTTGAACCGCGCCCCCTCCCAGGTCGTGATGAGCCGCTGGGTGTCGAGGCTCCCGGCCCGCTTCATCACATCGGCCGCCCAGAGGACCGCGTAGTGGCAACGGGCGATCGTGAGGTCGGGGTACTTGTAGGAGATCGGCGCGTCGGGGTAGCGCGCGCGCCAGGCCCGGACGAATTCCCGGTTCTCGGGCGTGTCCACCGTGCTCAGGTAGGCGTCGGCGGTCACGTGCCCGAGGGCCGCCTGGCCGACCGCCTGGAGCACCACCGGATCGTTGAGGAAGTAGTTCCCGACCTTCACCTTCCAGCCGAGCGCCGCCCCCTGCTGGAGGAGGAGCCGGAGGTCCTGGCCCCAGTCGCCCGTCATCACGACCTCGGCCCCGGAGGCCATGATCTTCGTGATGTAGGGGCCGAAGTCCTGGACCTTCTGGAGCGGGTGGTACTCCTCGCCGATGATCTCCTGGCCCGCGGACTTGATCCGGTCGAACTTCTTCTTGAAACCGTCCGCAGCGGCCCGACCGAAGTTGTAATCCTGGTTCAGTAGGTAGAACTTCCCGTACTTCCGAGGCGCCAGCCGGCTGAAGTAGACGGCGAGCTCGCCCGAGTGCATGTCGGTGTTCAGACAGCACCGGAAGGTCGTCTCGAAGAACTCTTCGCCGGTCAGCTCCCGTGCCTCGGTCCCGGTCGAGCAGAAGACCTTCCGGTGCTGGGTCGCGACCTGCGAGACCGCCTTGGCGATGTTGGAGCCGGTGTTGACGACCAGGACGTCCACCTTGTCGCCGAGGACGAGATCGTTGGCCCGCCGGGTGGCGACGTCGGGCTTCAGCTCGCTGTCCGCCACCACGACCTCGAGCGTCCGGCCGAGCACCCCCCCCGCCGCGTTCACGCGCTCCGCGGCGAACCGGAAGGCGGCGATGTTGCTGTCGCCGATATACTTCACCGGCCCGCTCTGTGGCTCCACGATCCCGAGCTTGATCGGCCCCGTCTGGGACCATCCGGGCCGAATGATGACGAAGGGACCCGCGGCCGCTCCCGCCGCGACGGTCCTGACAAACGCTCGCCGGGTCACCTGTCGGTCCATCGACGCCTCCTTACATTCGAGAATGAGGGCTAGACTTCGAGGTATTGCTTCCGGACCGCTGCGCTCGCCTCGAGCTCCGCCACGCTCCCGGCGAACACGACCTGCCCCTTGGACATCACGTAGACCCGCTGGGCCAGCGCGAGCGCGGTCTCCATCGACTGCTCGACCAGCAGGATCGGCGTGCCGGCCCGGCGGACCTCGAGGACGATCTGCTCGACCTGCTCGACGAGCATCGGCGCCAGCCCCTCGGTCGGCTCGTCCAGCAGGAGGAGCTCGGGGTTGCCCATGAGGGTGCGCCCGATCGTCAGCATCTGCTGCTCCCCGCCCGAAAGCGAGCCCGCCCGCTGGCGCTGGCGCTCGCGGAGCCGCGGGAAGAATACGTACACTCGCTCGAGCGTCCAGTCGGCGTCGTCACCGCGCTGGGCGCGCTTGCGCCCCATCAGCAGGTTCTCCTTCACCGTGATGGTCGGGAAGATCCGCCGCTCTTCGGGGACGTAGCCGAGTCCGAGCCGCGCGATCCGGTGGGCCGGCCAGCCCCCGATCGGGATCCCCTTGAACGCCACCCGGCCGCCCGACGGCGCGACCAAGCCCATGATGCTCTTGAGCGTGGTTGACTTCCCGACGCCGTTCCGCCCGAGGAGGCAGACGATCTCTCCGCGGTCCACCCCGAGGCTCGCGCCGTGGAGGATGTGCGACTTGCCGTAGTGGACGTGGAGGTCACTCACCTCCAGCAACACTGGCCTTCCTCCCGAGGTAGGCGCGCCGCACCTCGACGTTGGCCCGGATCGCGTCGGGGGCGCCGGACGCCAGCACCCGGCCGTAATGGACGACGCTGATCCGGTCCGCGAGGCTGAAGACCACGTCCATGTCGTGCTCGACCATCACGAGCGTCTTGCCCTCGGTCACGCGGCGGATGAGGCCGATGGCCTTGCGGGTCTCCTCGCTGTTGAGTCCGGCCGTCGGCTCGTCGAGCATGACGAGGTCCGGTCGCGCGGCGATCGTGAGCGCGATCTCGAGCTCGCGCTGCTCGCCGTAGGAGAGCGCGCTGGCGGGTGTGTCGCGCCGCGCCGCGAGCCCGAGGAGATCCAGCACCGCCGCCGTCTCCCGCGCGGCGGCGGCGTCGCGGTCCAGGATCGACCACGCGTCGAGGCGGAGGCGGCGACAGACGACCGCGCTCCGGACGTTCTGGTAGACGCTAAGCCGGGGGAAGGTGTTGATGATCTGGAAGGAGCGCCCGATGCCGAGGCGCGCGATCCGGTGGGGCGACTGCCCCGTGATGTCCCGTCCGCGGTAGAGCACCCGCCCGCGGCGGGGCGCGTAGCGGCCGGTCACGATGTTGAAGAGGGTCGACTTGCCGGCGCCGTTGGGCCCGATGATCGCGTGCCGCTCACCCTCGCGGACGTCGAGCGAGATTCCCGACAGGACCTGGAGGCCGGCGAAATCGTGGTGAATGTCGCGGAGCTCGAGCGCGCTCACGCCGCCCCCCCGGCCGCGCCGCCGGTCGGCCGTCGCCAGCTCCCCCGCCCGACGGCGAGCCCGGTCAGCCCCTCGTGGGCGAACAGGATCATCAGCACGAACGCCAGCCCGATGAAGAAGGGCCAGTTCTCGGTCGTCTTGGACAGCCAGTCCTGAACGACGATGTAGAGGGCGGCGCCGAAGAAGGGGCCGAGGAAGGTGCCGGTCCCGCCGAGGACGGCCATGAACACCACGACCGTCGAGGTCTGGAGGTCGAGGGCCGAGGGGGAGACGAGCCCCTGGAAGGCCGCGAACAGCGCCCCGGCGACCGCGGCGAGCGTGGCCGCCACCGTGAACACGATCAGTTTGGTCGCGTAGACGTTGTAGCCGAGAAACGCCGCGCGCTCGTCATTCTCGCGCATCAGGACGACCGCGTTGCCGAGCGGCGTACGCGTGAAGCGCCAGGCGGCCCCCAGGCACAGCAGCACCACGGACAGCGCGAGCCAGTAGAAACCCGGCGCCTCGCCGAGCCGGAGCGCCCCGAGCCCGGGGACCGCGAGGTCGCGTCCTTGGACGATGAGACCGTCGTCGCCCCGGGTCAGCGCCCGCCACTTGAATGCCACCGCGAAGAGGAACTGGGAGAAGGCGAGCGTGAGGAGGGCGAAGTACGTCCCGCGGAGGCGCACGCAGAAGGCGCCGATCCCGAGCCCGGCGGCGGCGCCGCTGAGCGCGGCGAGGCCCAAGGCCCCAAGGAACGGCAGGCGCGGCAGGTGGTTCAGCGCGAGCCCGAGCGTGTAGCCACCGACGCCAAACGTGGCGGCGTGACCGAAGGAGAGGAGGCCCGCGTAGCCGAACAGCAGGTTGAACGAGACGGCGAAGAGCCCGAAGTAGAGGATCTCGATCACGATTCGGAGCCGGAGGGTGTCGACGAGCCACGGCAGCGCGTAAAGGACCGGCACCGCCACGAACGCCACCGACAGTCGCGACCGGCTCATCCCTTCTCCCCGAAGAGTCCCTGGGGGCGGAGGATCAGCACGGCCGCCATCAGCAGGAACTCGAACACCATCGCGAACTCGGGGAACCAGAGGATCCCGAAGGACTGGAGCTCGCCGATCATGAGCGAGGCGAGGAGCGCGCCGAGCAGGGAGCCGAAACCGCCGATGACGATCACCACGAAGAGATCGACGAGGATCCCGACGCCCATCGACAGGTCCGCCTGGACGAACGGCGCCGCGATCACGCCGGCCAGCGCGGCCAGCGCGGAGCCGCTGCCGAAGACCCCCAGAGACACGAGGGGGGTGTTGATGCCGAGCGCGCTGACCATCTGCGCGTCGGACACCGTCGAGCGGATGATGATGCCGACCCGCGTCCGCAGCAGCGCCACCGCCATCCCGAGGCAGATCAACGCCGAGATCCCGAGGATGAAGAGGCGGTAGACGGGATACTGCCCGCCGAGGAACGGGACCGAACCGGCGAGCGCCGGCGGCATCGGCACTTGGAGGGTGTAGCTGCCCCAAATCCACCGCGTCGTCTCGCTGACCATGTAGAAAAGACCAAAGGTCAGGAGGAGCTCGTAGGCGTGGCCGAAGGCGTGGATCCGGCGGAGGAGGAACCGCTCGACCAGCATCCCGAGCCCTCCGACGAGGGGCGGGGCCACCGCCAACGCGAGCCAGAAGCTCCCGGTCAGGTGCACGACCGTCCAGGCGAGGTAGGCCCCGAGCATGTAGAACGCCGCATGGGCGATGTTGAGGATCCCCATCATGCCGAACACGAGCGTCAGGCCGGCCGAGACGAGGAACAGCAGCATCCCGTAGACGAGGCCGTGCAACCCCTGCGTCGCGTAGAGCGCCCACGACATCCCGGAGTCCCGGTCACACGAGCGGATCGTAGTTGAAGTACTGGCCCGAGGTCTCGAGGGGCACCAGATGGTGGCCGAGCGTGCCCATGAACATCTCGGCGAGCCGCTCGGGCGTCCAGCCCGCGTCGTGGTGGATCCGGGTGACCGGCCGCATGTGGCCGAAGAGCATGATCTCCTTGCCCCGGACCCCGAAGACCTGGCCCGAGACCTCGCGCGCATCGTCGCTCGCCAGAAAGACGGCGAGCGGCGCGACGTGCTCGGGCCCCATCTTCTTGATCTTTTCGACGCGCGCCTTCTGCGCCTCCGTGTCGGTCGGGATGGTGCCGATCATCCGCGTCCAGGCGAAGGGCGAGATGCAATTCGCGGTGACGTTGTAGCGGGCCATATCGAGCGCCACGATCTTCGTCAGTCCGACGATGCCCATCTTGGCCGCGGCGTAGTTGGCCTGGCCGACGTTGCCGACGAGGCCGGAGGTCGAGGTCATGTTGATGAAGCGGCCCGACTTCTGCTCCTTCATGTAGGGCGCGGCGGCTCGGGTCACGGCGAAGGCGCCCTTGAGGTGCGTGTCGATGACCGCGTCCCACTCCTCCTCGGACATGTTGAAGATCATGCGATCGCGCAGGATGCCGGCGTTGTTCACCACGACGTCGATGCGCCCGAAGCGGTCGAGGGCGGTCTGGACGATCCGGGCGCCGCCGGCCATCGTCGCCACCGAGTCGTAGTTGGCCGCCGCCTCCGCTCCGAGCCTTCGAATCTCCTCGACGACCTGGTCGGCCGGCGCCCGCGCGCTCCCCGAGCCCGACTCGGACCCGCCGTAGTCGTTGACGACGATCCGCGCTCCATGGCGCGCGAGGAGGAGGGCGATCTCCCGCCCGATCCCCCGCCCGGCGCCGGTCACGGCTCCGACCCTGCCCTCGAGCATCGCCATCGTGTGCCCCCTCGGATCGCGCCGCGTCGACCCTGGTCGATCTCGGCCTTCCCGGGCCTCGCGCAGGCCCGCGTCGGTGTGGGCCCCAACCGCGGGCGTCGGCGCGCGCGTCTCCCGCGCGTCGCGACGGCCCGGACGGCCGGCAGAACGTACCACACTGACTGAGGCCAGCACCAGGACGAACCTGGCCGAACCACCTCGACCTCCCCCAGGGCTTCAACGACCCCTGTCAGGACGGCGTTCGTGGGGTCCCCTGGTTCTGGCCGGGTTCGATAGCGAAGTGTCGCGGCACGAACGCAGCGACGGGGACGATCCGCTCGCTCGCGGAGTGGCCCGACGTCATTCGATTTCGGAAGCCCAACGACGAGTAGCGCCTGGCGACAGGCGTCGGATCTGCGGAGAATCGGCTACGGCGTGGGAATACGTCCTCGGGAGCGGCGACAGTGGGCCGAAGACAACAGGCAAGGAAGAACCTTCGGCAAGGTTGCTCTTGAACTCGCCGCCGCGCCGCTGTCAGGAGAACTTCGGATCCCCCGGTGCTCTCGCCAGGTCCTCCGTGCGGCTCCCTGATCCGCGGCCGCGCCGGTCACGCGCGCCCACCCCGCCGGGAAGAGCATCTGCTACACCCCCCAAACCCTAAGTCAGCGCAGGGAGGTCCTAATCCACTCCCGCGAAGGTGGCAGTGACAGAGCGATTCGACGTCATCGTCACGGTGCAGGGGCCGACGAGGTTGGAGCAGTCGCCGCTCCAGCCCGCAAAGAGGGCGAGGGGGTCCGGCGTCGCCGTCAGCGTCACCACCGTCCCGCTGTCGTAGGTGGCCACGCACGTGGGCCCGCAGTTGATGCCGCCGTCGCTCGAGGTCACCGTGCCGCCGGCCAAGACGACGCTCACCTTGCTCACCGTGAGGGTGA
>Ga0209689_1000172_pt1 | contig 39812 bp, 43 predicted proteins | sample GraSoiAngelo_149_FD_187119 | JGI IMG/M metagenome (GOLD analysis project Ga0209689, IMG submission 187119) | Grasslands soil microbial communities from the Angelo Coastal Reserve, California, USA - 14_1009_09_30cm (SPAdes) (version 2) | ecosystem: Environmental > Terrestrial > Soil > Grasslands ... | reverse complement strand
TCGCGCAGGGTGCGGCCGAAGAGCGATGACTGTCTCATCTGAATGAACTCCGCACGTCATGATGGGGCCGCGCGCTGACGCGCCGGCGCCCGGTCGACGACCTCGATCCGCTCGGAGCGAGGTCGGCCGACGCGCCGGCTAGCGCGGGATCCGGTGCGTGGGCGTCCCGGCGGATGACATGCGGGACCAGTCTAGATGGGCCGCAGGAGCGCTTCCCACACACGGATCTGCACGCGCGCCGAGGCCTTCACCGCCGGGCTCACGCGGAGCGCGATCACGTCGTCCTGCTCGCGCCAGCGCAGCGCGAGCGCCTCGCACATCGCGCGGCCCGCGGCGCGCTCCGCCGGGTCGTCCCAGGATCCGAGCTCCTTGCGCGCGCTGGCCAGCCGCCGCGTGAAGCGGTCGGCTCGCACGTAACGGTCGCTCGCGGGCCAGCGCTGCGCTCCGAGGTCGATGCCGTAGGTGAAGACCGTGTCGACGAGCTCCGCGTCACGGAAGTCGTTCCCGTGGAATTCGTTGTGCGGGCGCGGCGCGGCGGCCGGCGCGCGCTCGGTGGCGGGCGGACGACCCATGAAGGTGAGTCGCGTCAGGGTGCCGGCGAAGCGACAGTCGACGAACTCCGCGACGGCGAAGGTCTGGCCATCGAGGCGCGCGTCGTCGAAGGAGCAGCGCTCGAAGCGCGTCCCCTCGGGCCGGATGCGGCGGAGGTCGGCAGCGTCGAACCGGCAGGCCCGGAAGACGCTGCGTGGCCGGGTCGCGAAGAGGGGCTGGAAACGCAGGTCCAGGGCCAGGCCGCGGAAGTCGCAGGCGATGAAGGTGCAGCCGGCGAGGTCGAACCGGTCGAAGCGGGCCCGGCGGAAGTCGACCTGCGTGAGGACAGCCCGACCGAGGGCAATGACCGCCTCGTCCGCCGGACGTCGTTCTTCGGCCAAATCGCTTTCCTTCGGCCGCTATCCTGTCACTTCGTCGAGGGAGCGGGGATCCCCCGCAGGGAGAGGTATGAGGAAGCTCATCGCGCTGTCGCTGTTACTCGTCCTGGCGGTCGCCGCCTGCGCGCCGAGCACGAGCACCGGCCCCTCGTCGGGGACGCCGGCGAAAAAGACGGTGCTCCGGCTGCCGGAGGGGGCCAAGATCACGAACACGATGGATCCGGGTGTCAGCTCGGGCGGCAACGGCCTCGAGCAGATGCAGAACATGTTCGAGGCGCTCGCCTACGTCGACCAGGTGACCGGCGAGATCAAGCCTGGCCAGGCTGAGAAATGGACGATCTCGCCCGACGGCCTCACCTACACGTTCAACCTCCGGTCCGGCCTGAAGTGGTCGGACGGCCAGCCGCTCAAGGCGTCGGACTTCGAGTACGCCTGGAAGCGCGCCACCGACCCGACGACGAAGTCCCGCTACGCGCAGACCCTCTGGCCGGTGAAGGGCGCCGAGGCGTTCGGCACGGGCAAGGGCACGGCCGAGGGGATGGCCGCGAAGGCGACCGACGACAAGACCTTCGTCGTGACCCTCGAGCGGCCCGCGCCGTTCTTCATGCATCTGGTCGCGACCTGGACCGCGTACCCGGTCCGCAAGGACATGATCGAGAAGGCGGCCGACAAGTGGACGCTCGGCCCGGACACGTACATCTCGAACGGCCACTACCGCCTGGTCGAGTGGAAGCCCGAGCAGAGCATGACCGTCGAGAAGAACCCGAACTACTGGGGTGAGAACAACGGCCCCGACACCGTCGTCTGGACCCTCCTCGACGACCAGGCGGCGAAGTCGCCCGTCGCGTACGAAGCCGGTGAGCTCGACCGGGCCGTGCTCGTCGGGGCGGACATCACGCGCGCGAGGAACGACGCGACCCTCAGCAAGGAAGTCAAGAAGTTCGAGCGGCAGGGCTCGCAGTGGATCATCCTCGACACAACCAGCCCGCCGCTCAACAACCTCAAGGTCCGCCAGGCGCTGAGCCTCGCGACGAACGCGAAGCAGCTCAACGAGGTCGTCCTCAAGGACGCGTACTTCAACGCCGTCTCCATCGTCGCGCCGGGCGTGCCCGGACAGAAGAAGGAGAACGCGCTCGGCTACGACAGCGCCAAGGCGAAGCAGCTCATGACCGAGGCGGGCTATCCGGACGGCAAAGGCTGGCCGGCGAACGTGAAGTTCACCTTCGTGGGCGACCTGGCGCAGGACAAGGCGATCGCCGAAGCTGTCCAGGGTATGTGGAAGTCCACGCTCGGCATCGACATCGTGCTCGACCCGATGGAGGCCAAGGCCTTCGACCAGTGGCGGAGCTCGCGGAAGACCGCGCCGTTCGGCTTCTACATGAACGGCTGGGGCTCCGACTACGAGGACCCGAACAACTGGTACAACCTCCTCTTCCACTCGAAGGCGGACTTCTACTACTCGCACTGGAAGAACGCCGAGTTCGACGGTCTCCTCGACAACGGCCTCAAGGAGAACGACGCGACCAAGCGCAAGGGCCTCTACGAGAACGCCGACAAGATCCTCAACACGGAGGCCCCGTACATCACCGTGTACCACTGGGCGCGCTTCGACCTCATCAAGCCGTACATCGAGGGCCTCTATCACTTCCGCGTCCTCGGACGCGTCCAGGCCTATCTCGTCCGCGTGAAGAAGTAGTTAGCGGGTAGGCGTCAGCGAGGGCCGGATCGCGCACCGGCCCTCGCTGAACGCCGAGCTTGACGATGACGATCTACGTCTTCCGCCGGCTCCTCTGGATGGCCCCGAGCCTCTTCATCGTCTTCACGCTCACGTTCCTCGTCGTCCACGCGACGCCGGGCAGCCCCTGGGACGAGCGCGAGAAGCCGCTGTCGGAGGCGGTCAAGGCGAACCTCAACAAGCAGTACCACCTCGACGACCCGCTGCCCAAGCAGTACTTCGACTACCTCGGGAACGTCCTACACGGCGATCTCGGACCGTCGTATCGCAGCGTCGAGCGCTCGGTCTCTGAGATCATCGCCGCCACGCTGCCCGTCTCGGTGCAGCTCGGCGTCGCCTCGCTCCTCTTCGCGATCGTCGTCGGCGTGCCGCTCGGCGCGCTCGCGGCGGTGAAGCACAACACCTGGATCGACTACACGGCGTCGCTCGTCACCGTCACCGGCATCGCGACCCCGGCCTTCGTCCGCGTGTCGCTGCTCATCGTGGTGCTGTCGCTCGGCCTCGCCCTGCTCCCGACGGGAGGCTGGGAGGGCATCTTCGACGTCCGCGCCATCATCCCGATCCTCGCCATCGGCAGCGGGCCGGCGGCGATCCTCGCCCGCTACACGCGGTCGAGCCTGCTCGAGGTGCTCGGCCAGGACTACATCCGGACGGCGCACGCGAAGGGCGTGCGCCCGAACGCCATCATCGCGGCGCACGCGATGAAGAACGCGCTCATCCCGGTCGTGACGGTCGCGGGCGTGACCCTTGGGAATGTCATCACCGGCGCCTTCTTCGTGGAGCGCATCTACGGCGTGCCCGGGATCGGCCGTCAGTTCATCGACAGCGTCACCGGGCGCGACTACACGCTCCTGCTCGGGACGGTGATGGTGTTCGCGCTCCTCATCATGGTCGTGAACCTCCTGACCGACATCTCGTACGGCTACCTCGACCCGCGGATCCGTTACCGATGACCACGGTCGATAGGGGCTTCGCCCCCCTCGCACCCCCCAGGGCGGCGCCGAGCGTGGCGCCGCGCCGGGAGAGGGGCCTCTGGCGCGACGCGTGGTACCGCCTCACGCGCAACCGCGCCGCGGTCGTGGGACTCGTGTTCGTCGTGCTGCTGCTCCTCATCGCGCTCTTCGCGAGCGCGCTCGCGCCCTACTCCTTTGACCGGCAAGACCTCGACTCGACCGACCTCGCCCCGAGCGGCGCGCACCTCATGGGCACCGATGGGCTCGGCCGGGATCTGCTTAGCCGGATGATGTATGGGAGCCGCATATCGCTCGCGGTGGCGCTCGTCGACGTCGCGATCGTGCTCCTCGTCGGTGTGCCGCTCGGGCTCATCGCGGGTTTCTTCGGACGGTGGATCGACACGCTCATCATGCGCACCGTCGACATCCTCCTCGCGTTCCCGAGCCTGCTGCTCGTCATCGTCGTCATCACGTACCTGCGGGCCGTCCTCGATCAGGGCGAGGGCCCGCTCCTCGGCGTCCTCGGCTCGCTCGACAAGGCCTCCGGCGGGCTGTTGGGCGTCTTCGTCGCGCTCGGCCTCGTGTCGTGGCTCACCGTCGCCCGCCTCGTGCGCGGTCAGGTCCTCTCGCTCAAGGAGAAGGAGTTCGTCGAGGCGGCGCGGATGGTGGGCGCGACGAACGTTCGCGTCATGACGCGTCACCTGCTCCCCAATTCGCTGGCGCCGATCATCGTCGCGGCGACGTTCGGCATCCCGCTCGCCATCGCCGCGGAGGCCGGCCTGTCGTTCCTCGGCCTCGGGGTCCGTCCGCCCTACCCGTCCTGGGGCATCCTCATCGCCGAGGGCCTGCGCAACATGCGCGCGTTCCCCCACGAGCTCGTCTTTCCCGCGGTGATCCTCGCGATCACGCTCATCTGCTTCAACTTCCTCGGTGACGGCCTCCGCGACGCGCTCGACCCGAAGCTGCGGGTGGACTAGCCACTACTCGCGCGCGAGGTGGATCTCCACCTCGCGCTCGACGAAGCCCCATTCCGCGGTCGCACGGAGCCGCTTCACGAGCTCGGCGAACGCTCCGGCATGTGCCGGCGCGTACTCGAACCAGGTGAGGAAGTCGAACGGCTCGCCCAGATCCCGGCCGTGATGGAGCCGGCGCGAGACCTCCGGAAGGTACTCGAGACCGATCGCGATGTGGCGTGAGCGTTCTTCGAAGAGCGCCCGCCGCTCGTCCTGCGAGAGCGCCCACCACTCGGCCGACTTCGTGATCGGGATGAGCGTCGCGCGCGTCGCTTCGGGACGCCCGAGCGGCCGCTGGCGCCGAGAGAGCTCGTCGTGCTCGGTGCGGGTCGCGTAGCGCTCGTTGCTCGTCGCGCCGCGCAGCACCCAGCGCGCGGCGCTCAGGAGAGCGGAGCCGTCTTCGACCACGGCGAGCCGCCCAGCGGCCGGCAAGCCTTCGCCGCGGATCGGCGCGATGGCTTGCACGCGCCACGCGCCGGCGTCGCCGCCCGCGAAGCGGACGAGCAGCGGCGCGCCGATCGCGCTAGGTCCGCGTCCCCGCCGGCACCGAGCGGCCGGGCGTGAGCATCCCCTCGTGCGAGAGCTTCGGCGCCTTCTGCGAGTAGGGCTCCTTGCCGTTCTCGACGAGGATCTTGTCGATCTCCGCGAGGAGCGCGTCCATGAGCTTGTCCTCGGGATAGACGCCGACGACCTTGCCCTTGCGGAAGATCGCGCCCTTCCCCACCCCGCCGGCGATCCCGACGTCCGCGTCCTTGGCCTCGCCGGGACCGTTCACCTCGCAGCCCATCACCGCGACCTTCATGGGCGTGGGCATCGCGCGCAAGCGCTCCTCGGCGACTTTGGCGAGCGGAATGAGGTCGATGTCGGCGCGGCCGCAGGAGGGGCAGGCGACGAGCGTGAGGCCCTGGTCGCGCAGGCCGAGCGACTTCAGCAGGTCGAACGCGGCCTTCACCTCGACGACCGGGTCCTCCGAGAGCGACACGCGGATCGTGTCGCCGAGGCCTTCGTAGAGCAGCACGCTCATGCCGGCCGCGGAGCGGATCGAGCCGGCGAGGGCGGTGCCCGCCTCGGTGACCCCGAGGTGGAGCGGGTACGGGACGACCTTCGCGAGGCGGCGGTACGCGGCGATCATCACCGGCACGTCGAACGCCTTCACCGACACGACGATGTCGTCGAAGTCGAGGTCCTCGAGGATCTTGATCTCGCTGAGGGCGAGGTCGACCATCCGCTGCGCCTCGTCGCGAAGGTCGCCGGGCTGCCGGTCGCCGATCGAGCCGTGGTTGACCCCGATCCGGATCGGCGTCCCCTGCTCCTTCGCGCGCCTGGTGACCTCGCGCACGCCGTCCTTGTTGTGGATGTTCCCGGGGTTGAGCCGCAGCTTGTGGACCTTGGCGTCGAGGGCCATGAGCGCGAGCTTGTAGTCGAAGTGGATGTCCGCCACGACCGGCAGGATCGAGCGGCGGACGATCTCCTTGAGCGCCTCGCCCGCCCGCTTGTCCGGGACGGCGACGCGCGCGATCTCGCACCCGGCCTCCTGGAGCGCGTCGATCTGGCGGATCGTCGCGTCCACGTCGTGCGTGAGCGTGGTGCACATGGACTGCACCGCGACCGGCGCGCCGTCCCCGATCGGCGTGCCGCCGACCCAGACGCGCTTCGCTTTGCGCCGCAGGCGCGGCCCCGGGCGGTCCTCGGGGAGGTTCAGGTCGACGCTGAGCGGGGCGTCCATCGGCTCAAGTGTAGGGCTGGGAACCATCGCGAACCCGAGACTGTAGAGACACGGTGAGGGCCATCGGCCTCGGTCTGCTCGCGCTTTCTCTGTTGTCGTGCACCGCGACTTCGCCGGGTCGTGCCGATGCCACTTCGACGCCCGCCGCGACGGCCCGAGACGCGGCCGCGCGCGTGAACGCCGAGGACGATGCGTGCGCGCGGCGGACGATGAATAGCCTCGTCGACGCGATGAATGCGGCGGACGAGACGCGACTGACCTATCTGCTGGGCGGTGGGGTCGTCCAGACGACCCGTGACGCGGTCGGGCTGCTTCTGGCACGCAGCCGTGCCGGAGAGCGCTGGACCCTCGCCAGGCTCGACATCAACGGGCACAACTCCTACTACGGTGGGATTGATTTCGGCGTGTACATGCGTCGGACCGGACCGAACGTGAACGCAGGAGAGGTCGATGCCGCCGGCAAGGGCGTCGTGGAATGCCCCGAGGGACGTTTCAAGATCTTCGGGCTTGGACCCTGAGCGGGCTCCCGCCAGGCCTGGCACGGTGGAGCGTGCCTCCGAGTACTAGCCGGGGCCTCGGGCCGACGCCTGGAGAATCAGGTGGAACCCGCTCACGATCGACCCGAGCGCCGGCGTCATTGGGTCACGTCGACGCCGGCTGCTCGGATGCGATCTCGTCCGCGAAGCAGGTCGCCTTTCGACCCACGAACCGGAAGCCTCAGCGGGCCGAGGTCCGGGCTGCGGCGCGCAGCTCGACGAGGAGCTCCGCGAACCGGTCGTGCGTCTCGGCCAGCCCCTTCTCCATGCCGCTGCCGATCATCCCGTCGCGATCTTCCTTGGAAGGCGCGACCGACCGGACCGTGAGCAGGGTCCGACCCTCGCGCTCGGTGAAGGTCGCGGTCTCGACGAAGACGTGCCCGGGCATCGGCTCGTACTCGAAGGTCTGGACGATCCGCTCCGGCGGGACGATCTCGCGGTACTCGCCGCGGAAGCCGTGCGCCGTCCCGTCTGGCGTGCGGTTGATGAACCGCCACTTGCCGCCCGGCCGGACGTCCATCTGGTCGACCTCCGTCGTGTAGGCGCGCGGACCCCACCAGCGCGGGATGAGGTCGGGGTCGGTCATGGCCTTGAACACGAGGTCGCGCGGGGCGTCGAACTCCCTGGTGATGAGGATCTCCTTGTCCGAGGGCAGCGTGACCTTCGTCGCGAAGCTACTTGCCGTGGCCATCTCTTTTCTCCTTGTCTTTTCCTTTGAGCTCGCGAAGCACGTCGTCGAACTGCTCGAATCGCTCCTCCCACGTGCGGCGGTACGGCGCCAGCCAGTCGTCGAGCTCCTTCAGGGGCTGCGCGCGCAGGCGGTAGATGCGCTGCTGCGCCAGCGGACGCACCTGGACGAGCCCGGCTTCGCTCAGGACGCGAAGGTGCTTGGAGACCTGCGGCTGCCTCAGCCCAAGCCGGTCGGCGATCTCCCCCACCGCGCGCGGCTTGCGGCGGAGCAGCTCGACGATCTGGCGCCGGTTCGGCTCCGCGAGAGCGCTGAGGATCTCCTGCACGGCCTCATATATACCCTACCAAGAATATATCTGTCAAGGAATATTCGAGGCGAACGACGACGGCTGAGAGCGTGCTCGGCGGTCAGGCGCTGGCGCCCGTGTAGGACCGCAGCCCAACGCGCCAGAACCATCGGGCGAATGCCCAGGCCGCGATCGTGACCAAGACCATGAGGTCGAGGCCGAGCGCCTCGAGCCGGCCGGCGACCGCTTGGGCGGGCACGGTGATGGCGATGCCGATGGGGATGACGGTGCTCATCGTCAGGCGGAGCCAGCCGGGATAGATGTCGACCGGGAAGCGGCCGGCGTCGAGGAACGCCTCGTAGACGGCCAGGAGGTTCTCCACGCGCACGAACCAGAACGCGAGCGTGCTGAGGGAGAGCAGCAGGACGTACACGAGCACCAGACCGCAGAAGAGCGCGACGGCGAACTCGCCGAGCGCGATGAGGGTGAGCTCGTCGCCGAGCCGCGCGAGGCCGAGCGCGGTCACGATGACCCCGAGCGCCACCTGTGCGACGTTCGAGAGCTTGAAGTAGCGCAGGCTCACCAGGAACTGGCTGCTCGCCGGCTTGAGGAGGACGAAATCGAGCGTGCCGAGCCGGACCTGCTCCATGAACTGCTGGAAGCTCGGCGTGAACGCGAGCTCCCCGACGCCCTGGACGATATAGAAGACACCGAGGAGCACGAGCATGGCCGGGAACGACCAGCCATTCATCGTCTGCGTGTATGCGAAGAGGATGAGCACCGCGGCGACGCTCGTTACGACGATGATCACCAGGCTGAGCAGCTCGGCCAGGAAGTTCACACGGTATGCGAGCTCGAACTGGAGCTCGGTGCGGACGAACAGCGCGAGCAGCCGGAGGTACCGCACGGTCAGGCGCCCACGCCGCTGTACTGGCGCAGTCCTCGGCTCCAGGCGACCTGCAGCGCGAGGTAGCAGACGGCGACCCAGAAGACCTGGCCGGCGAGGAGCAGGAGCGTCTGCTCGAACGTCGTCGCGCCCCTGAGGATGTCGACCGGGACGCCGAACATGTACGCGAACGGCATCGCGTACGCGATGACCTGGAGCGCGCCGGGGAGGAGCGCGAGCGGCGCGATCTGCCCGGAGAAGATGAACTGGATGCGATCGAAGAACGTGCTCACCGAGCTCACGCGCGTGATCCAGAATGCCGCGGTCGCGACGATCCAGCCGAAGAGGAAACGGATCGCCGCTCCAAGGACGAGGCTCGGGACGAACAGGGCGTAGTGCCAGGGCTCGCCCTCGAAGCGCGCGCCGAAGGTGATCGCCGTGAGCGCGAGGACGGGGACGAGCGCGGCGATCGTGAAGAGCTTCCAGACGATGTTGTTCACGACGGCGTAGTGGATGGGGTGGAGCGGGCGCAGGAGCAGCGGAGAGAGCCGGCCCTGGCGCACGAGGAACTCGAACTCGTACGCGTCCCAGGCGAGCGCGAGGTGCAAAACGATCGTGAGCGCGATGTAGTAGGCGGCGAAATCGGCGACGCCGAACGTGCCGACCGAGCCGCCGCGGGCCTGCGCGACCGCGACCCAGGCCGCGAGGAAGATGATCGGGCGCAGGACCGAGAAGAAGACGTAGAGGAAGAGCTGCACCCGGTACTGCGACGCGTTCTGGAACCCGGCGACGAAGAGCGCGCGGTACGCCCCGATCACGCCGTCGCCACCGGCAGCTCGCCGCTGAAGATGCGGTCCACGGCCTCCTCGATGGGTGGATCCTCGACGGACAGGTCGGCGAGCCGGTCGCCCAGATCGCCCACGAGCCGCGCCGTCCGCTCGGCGACGTTCTCGCGCGGGACCCGCAGCGTCACGCGCCCTTCCTCGCGAGCGACGATCGCGCCGTAGGCGCCGAGATCCTCGTGCGCCGCGCCGTCGTGGAGCGTCGCGACGATGAGCTTGTACGGGGTCATCCGCTCGGCCAGGCCGGCGAGCGCGCCGTCGTAGAGGAGCTTGCCGTGGTGGATGACGAGGACTCGCCGGCACAGGGCGACGACGTCGTCCATGTAGTGGCTGGTGAGGAGGACTGTCGCCCCCGTGCGGCGGTTGTATTCGGCCACGAAGCGCCGGATCCGCGCCTGCATCGAGACATCGAGCCCGATCGTCGGCTCGTCGAGGAACGCGACCTGGGGCGAGTGGATCAGGCCGGCCGCGAACTCGACCTTCATGCGCTCGCCGAGGCTGAGGTTACGGACCGGCTTGTTGAGCAGCGGGCCGAGGTCCAGCAGATCGACGAGCTCGTCGCGCGCGCGCCGGTAGTCGGTCTCGCCGATACGGTAGATCTCCTGCAGCACGCGGAGGCTATCCGCGGCGGGGATGTCCCAGACGAGCTGCGTGCGGTTCCCCATGAGGAGCGCGATGCGGCTCAGAAAGCGATCCTCGCGGCGCCACGGGACGTGCCCCAGGACGGTCGCGCGTCCCGACGTCGGGAAGAGCAGCCCCGAGAGCATCTTGAGCGTCGTCGTCTTCCCCGCCCCGTTCGGTCCCAGGAACCCCACGACCTCCCCCGGCTCGATGCCGAAAGAGATCCCGGCGACGGCCTGGACGTCGCGGTATCTCCGGCGGAAGACGCTGCGCACGGTCGCGCCGAGGCCCTCTTCGCGCTCGGACACGCGGAAGGTCTTCACAAGGTCGGCGACCTCGACGACGGGCTCCCCCATGCGGCCATGTTGCCCGCTCCGCTGCTGGGCGACTACCTCAGCTGAGGCAGATGACGGCCGCCTCCGTTCGTTGCGGGGGGATGCGCGAGGGCCTCGCTAGCCTCCGGTCGCACGGCGGATGTCGGCGGCGCTCACGACGATGAGGAGCAGGAACAGGAGCGCGAGGCCGACTGCGTGGATCGCCGCCTCGAGCTGCGGCGAGAGCCGACGGCGGAAGATGCCGCCGATGACCACGAAGAGCAGGCGCCCGCCGTCGAGGCCCGGGAACGGGATGATGTTGAGCACGGCGAGGTTCACCGAGATGACGCCGACGAGCTTGAGGAACGTCGGCAGGCCGAACTGGCTCACCTGGGCGGTGACGCGGAAGATCTCGATCGGTCCGCCGACCGCCGGCGGCCCTCCCGCTCCGGGGGCGCGCGCGAAGAGCTGCCCCGGTAGCTCCGCGATCTGACCGACGACGTCGCCGGCGAGACCGATCGCCTGCAGGAACGCGTGCGGGAGATCGACCGCGACCGGCGCGACGACCTCGGCGAGCACGATCCCGAGCGGTCCCTCGCCCTCCGGCGGATCCTTGCGCGGCACCGCCTTGACGGCTGGGATCGGCCGCCCGTTGCGCTCGATCTCGAGCGTCACCTCCGCGTCGGCGTGCCGCCGCACGTAGTTCACGAGGTCACGCGAGTTCGTGACGGGCTGCCCGTCGATCGACTTCACGATGTCGCCGACCTGGATGCCGGCCGCCTGGGCCGGCGAATTCGGCGCGACCCGGTCGACGCGCACGTCGCCGGTCGGAGCGGTCGTGCCGGTCGCGAACGCCGCGGTGAGGACGACGACGGCGAGGATCAGGTTCATCACGACGCCCGCCGCGAGAACGATGGCCTGCATCCACCAGGGCTTCGAGGTGAACGATCCAGGCTGGCCCTCGCCCTCCTGGCGGATCGAGAAGTCGTCCTGGCCGAGGATCCGCACGAAGCCGCCGAAGGGGATCCAGTTGACGCTGTAGTCGATCCCGGCGTGCCGGATGGCGAACGCGCGCGGCGGGAAGCCGAACGCGAACTCGAGCACCTTCATGCCGAAGAGCCGCGCCGTGATGTAGTGACCGAGCTCGTGCACCGCGATGATCACCGTGAACATCGCGAGGAAGATCGGCAGCGCCCACGGGTTCTGCTGGAAGAACTGGACAAGCCCGCCCACTAGGCCACCACCGGCTCTTTCGCGAGCGCGCCGCGGACCGCGGCGTCGATCCTGAGGGTGGTGTCGAGATCGGGATCGCCGCGGACACCCTGCCGAGCGCCAAGGTCGGCACCCCGGCGCAGGTAGGAGGCGATGTCGGAGAAGGCGATCTCGTGCCGCAGAAACCGCTCGACCGCGATCTCGTCCGCCGCCGAGAGGCCGACCATCGCCGCGCGATCGCCCGAGCGGGCGGTCTCGAGGATGACGCCAAGGCACGGGTAACGCGCGCTCTCGATCTCACGGAAGCGCAGCACGCCGGCCGCGACGAGGTCGAGGCGCGCGAAGTCGTTCGGCGCGCGCGCGCCGCCGAGGAGCGCGTACTGGATCGGCAGCCGCATGTCTGGAGCCGAGAGCTGCGCCTTGAGGCTGCCGTCGGTGAACTCGACGAGCGCGTGGACGATGCTCTCGGGGTGCCCGACGACGTCGATGCGCTCGTAGGGGATGCCGTAGAGCCAATGCGTCTCGACGACCTCGTAGCCCTTGTTCGCGAGCGTGGCCGAGTCGATGGTCACCTTCGGTCCCATGCGCCACGTGGGATGCCGTAGGGCCTCCTCGGGCGTGACGTGCGCGAGCTCGGCCAGCGGGCGGTCGCGGAACGGCCCTCCCGAGGCGGTGAGGACGACCCGCTGGACGTCGGCGATCCGCTCGCCGGCGAGCGACTGCCAGAGCGCGCTGTGCTCGCTGTCGATCGGCCGCAGGCGTTCGCCGGCCCCGCCGGTGAGCGCGGCGACCAGATGGCCTCCCGCTACGAGGACCTCCTTGTTCGCGAGCGCGACCGCTTTGCCGGCGCGCAGCGCCGCGAGCGTGGGCCGAAGACCCGCGATCCCGGGGCTCGCGACGAGCACCAGATCGACGTCGTCGCGCGTGGCCAGCGCGTCGAGCTCCCCCTTCTCGCCGCGGCCCACCGCGGTCGCGCCGACCCCGAGCCGATCCGCGATCGCGCGCAGGTCCTCGGCGCGTGACGTCGCGGACAGGGCGGTGACGTGAAGGCGCTCGGGATGCGCCGCGACGACGTCGAGCGCCTGCCGCCCGATGGACCCGGTCGCGCCGAGGATCGCGAGGCGTGTGGCCGTCATAGGCCCATCATCCCATCCGACCGGTGAGCACGATCGCCGCCGCCACCAGGGGGCCGGCGGCGACGAGCGAATCGATACGGTCCAGCACCCCGCCGTGTCCAGGCAGCAACGTACCGGAATCCTTCACGCCGGCGCGTCGCTTCAGCCAGCTCTCGAGCAGGTCTCCCCCGAAGGCGACGGGTCCGATGAGCACCGCGGTCACGACCCACCATGACGCAAGCCCGGCGGGAATTGCTACGAGGATCGCCGCGGCGGTGGCTGCGACGAATCCCGCGAGCGTCCCTTCCCACGTCTTCCCCGGGCTGATGCGAGGCAGGATCTTGCGTCGACCGATCGTCGTTCCCACGACGTAGGCGACGACATCCCCCGCCCAGACCGAGACGATCGCGGCGAGCAGCCAGCTGGGTGGGTCCTGGACGAAGCGCAGGAAGGAGAGCGCGCCGATGCCGAGCGCGAGCACGATCGCCTCGAGTGCCGCCCAGAGTCCGGCCGCGCGGAGGTCATAGAGCTCCGCGGCGGCAAGGATCGCCACGAGCCCGAGGACCACCGCGAACACGATCGGCGGCGCGGCCACCGCGACGAGGACGACGATCGCGTAGACGAGCGCCGTGATCGTGCGGCGCGGAAGGTCCCTCAGCGGCCGAACCGCCGTTCGCGCTCGGTGTACGACCGCAGCGCCGCGTCGAGATCGCCGACCGAGAAGTCCGGCCAGAGCACCGGCGTGGCCCACATCTCGGCGTACGCGACCTCCCAGAGGAGGAAGTTCGAGACGCGCAGCTCGCCGCCCGTACGGATGAGGAGGTCGGGGTCGGGATGGTCAGGCGCGTAGAGGCGCTGCGCGATCGCGGCCTCGTCCACGGCGTCGGCCGTCACGCCGTCCGCCACGAGCCCGCGGACCGCGTCCACGATCTCTGCCCGCCCGCCGTAGTTGAAGGCGAGGGTCATGACACCGTGGCGGCCGCCGGAGGTCGCCTCCACGGCCCCCGCGATCGCCTTCTGCAGCGGGTCCGACAGCTCGTGAAGACGGCCGATGACGCGCAGCTTCACGTCGTCTTCGACGAGGGACTTCGTCTCCCGGCGGATCGTCTCCTCGAGGAGCGCCATGAGCGCACTCACCTCGTCGCGGTCGCGCGACCAGTTCTCCGTCGAGAAGCTGAACAAGGTGAGGTACTCGACGCCGCGCTCGCGCGCCGCGCTAAGCGTTCGGCGGATCGTGTCGACGCCCGCGCGATGGCCAGCGATCGCCGGGAGGTGTCGCTTGCGGGCCCAGCGCCGATTGCCGTCCATGACGATCGCCAAGTGGCGAGGGACCGCGTCGAGGGGGGGCTGCCCCCTCGGACCCCCAGGCGTCAAACTTCGAGGATCTCCTTCTCCTTGGCGTGGCCGATCTCGTCGGCCGCAAGGATGTACCGGTCGGTCAGCTTCTGGAGCTGCGTCTCGTGACGCTTGACCTCGTCGGTCGTCACGCCTGAGCTCTTCTCTTTGCTCTTGAGCTCGTCGTGCGCGTGGCGTCGGAGCGTGCGGACCTCGACCCGGCCGTCCTCGACCTTCTTGTGCAGGACCTTCACGAGGTCGCGACGGCGCTCCTCGGTGAGCGCGGGGATGTTCAGCCGGATCACGGCGCCGTCGTTCGAGGGCGTGAGCCCGAGATCGGAGGCGATTATCGCCTTCTCGATCGCTTTGACGAGGTTCCGGTCGAAGGGGGTGATGACGATGAGCCGCGGCTCCGGCGCGGAGATCGCCGCGAGGGCGATGAGGGGGGTCGACGCGCCGTAGGCCTCGACTTCGAGCTGCTCCACGAGCGAGGGCGCGGCACGGCCGGTCCGGACGGTCGCGACCTCGTGTTTGAGAGCGTCGACCGCCTTTCTCATCCTCGCCTCGGTCTGGACGAGGAGCTGATCGAGCGCCATCTTCGCTAGTGGCTGTGGACGAGCGTGCCGATGTGCTCGCCGCGGGCCGCGCGGATCATCGCGTCCGGCCGGGAGATGTCGAAGACGATGATCGGGATGTCGCGCTCTTCCGCGAGCGCCGCCGCGGTCGCATCCATCACGCCCAGACGCTTCTCGAGCAGATCGCGGTAGCGAAGGTCGTCGAACTTCTTCGCGCCGCTCACCTGGCGGGGATCTGCGTCGTACACGCCGTCGACCGCATTCTTGCCCATGAGGATGACGTCCGCATTGATCTCGGCGGCACGCAGCGCGGCGGCGGTGTCGCCCGTGAAGAACGGATTGCCCGTGCCCGCGGCGAAGATGACGACGAAGCCCTTCTCGAGCTGGTGGATCGCGCGCCGGCGGATGTACGGCTCCGCGACCTCGACGATCGTGAGCGCCGACTGCACGCGCGTCGCCACACCGAGCGACTCGAGCTGCGACTGGAGCGCGAGGGCGTTGATGACCATGGCGAGCATGCCCATGTAGTGGCCCGTCGCCTCCTCGATGCCGTGCTCCGCGACGGCCGCGCCGCGCATGATGTTGCCGCCGCCGATGACGACGGCGACCTGCACACCGAGGTCGTGGACCTTCTTGATCTCGTCGGCGAGATACCGCGTGTACTCCGGCGAGATGCCGAACTTGCGATCCCCGAGGAGCGCCTCGCCCGAGAGCTTGAGAAGGACCCGGTGGTACTTCGTCTTCGCGGCCAGAGCCATCGGCGGCAGTCTATCTAGGCCGCTTCGCCCACCGACTCGCCGAGCTGGAAGCGCGTGAAACGCCGGATCCGCACGTTCTCGCCGGTCGACGCGGCGAGCCCCGTCACCAGCTCGCCGACGGTCTTCGAGGCGTCACGGATGTAGGTCTGCTCGAGCAGCTCGTCGACGTCCTTGGGGTCCATCGCCGCGACCTGCATCGCGATCTCCCTCGCGAGCCCGCGAAAGTCGGGATTCCGCGCGACGAAGTCCGTCTCGCTCGAGAGCTCGACGAGCGCGCCGATCTTGCCGCCGGCGTGGATGTACGCCTCGACGATGCCTTCCCTGGCCTCGCGGTCCGACTTCTTCTGCGCTTGCGCGAGGCCGCGCTCGCGGATGAGCGTTTTCGCCTTCTCGAAGTCCCCCTTCGCGTCTTCGAGCGCGCGCTTACAGTCCATCACGCCGGCACCGGTCTCGGTCCGGAGACGCTGGACGTCCTGTGCGTTCGCCATCTCTACGCCTCGTCCTTCTCGTCGACGGTCTCAGCCTCCTCGGCGGGGGGCTCCGCGTAGCCGCCGATCGGGTATTCCTCGTCCTCTTCCGGCTCGTACACGCGCGGCGTCCGCTTCGCGCGCGGGACACCGATCCCGGCCTCGTATTCGGCGGCTGCGGCCGGCGCGTAGCCCATGTCCTCGGGCGTGGCCTCTTTGCGGCTCGCGTCGAACTGCGAGCGCCCCTCGACGATCGCGTCGGCCATCTTCTGGCAGATGAGCTTCACCGCGCGGATCGCGTCGTCGTTCGCGGGAATGATCACGTCGATGAGGTCGGGATCACAGTTCGTGTCGACCATCGCGACGACCGGGACCTCGAGGCGCCGCGCCTCATCGACGGCGATGTGCTCACGGTGCGGGTCCACCACGAAGAGGGCGTTCGGCGGACGCTTCAGCTCGCGGACGCCGGAGAAGTAGCGGTCCAGGTGCACGAGCTCGTCCTCGAGCCGCTGCGCGTCCTTCTTGGGCATGGTGGCGAAGTCGCCGCGCTCCTTCCGTTCCACGAGGTCGTTGAGCCGCTGGATGCGCTTCTGGATCGTCACGAAGTTCGTGAGGAAGCCGCCCAGCCAGCGCTGGTTCACGTAGTGCATCCCGGCGCGCTTGGCCTCCTCGGCGATCGACTCCTGGGCCTGCTTCTTCGTGCCGACGAAGAGCACCTGCCCGCCGTCGCCGGCGAGGTCCCGCATGAACGCGTACGCCTCCTCGACGCGCGTGAGCGTCTGCTGAAGGTCGATGATGTGGATGCCGTTCCGCTCCATGAAGATGAAGCGGCGCATCTTGGGGTTCCAGCGGCGCGCCTGGTGTCCGAAGTGGACGCCGGACTCCAGGAGCTGCTTCATGGTCACGACTGCCAAGCCCGTTCTCCCTTGTTGCCTCCGTCTCCGTCCGTTCCGCCGGGGCCGCCCGGCGCCGCAGGGCGCCGAGAGCGAGGGACACCGACGATCGGGAGACGTGCGAAGTAGCGGTTGAGGGACCTTGCCCCTCAGACCCGCTCCAGAGTCGATTCTAAGGCTTGGCTAAATCAGGGGGTTTGAGGGGACCGAGCGCCCTCAACCGGACACTGGCACGGCCGCTGCCGTGTATGGCGGTCATGGCGAAGTACGACGAGCTCCCGGTCCCCCGCGGGACGTCCCGGCGGTGGGAGGTGCTCATGTCCGACGAGGACGCGCTCCCCCGAGCCGCGAGCGAAGACCGCCGGACGGCGCGTGACGTGCGCGCCGAGCATCGCGTCTTGAGCTCCTTCCGCGAGTCAGACCTGGCGGCGATCCCGCTCCTGCCCGAGGGCGCCCGGCTCGCCCGCCGGCGCCAGTACCTCGACCTGCACGACCCGGCGCGCGCCGCGTTCGTCGCCGAGGGCGACGAAGCCGTCGAGCCCGGCCAGCACGTGGTGGCAAAGGACGAGGTCTCGGAGGAGCTCTGGGAGGGGCTCGATCGCGCCTGTGACGCCGTGCTCGGCCGCGGCAGCCTCCGCCGCCTGCGCCCGGCGGTCTGACTACACAAGGGTCGCCGCGACGGCGGCGGCACGGTTCGGGACGTCCAGGCGCTTCAGTGCTCGGGTCACGTGCTTCTGCGCGGTCGCGGTCGCGATGCCCAGGGCGAGCGCGATCTCCTTGTCTGACGCACCCGTAGCGACGAGCGCCACGACCTCGCGCTGCCGCGGTGTGAGCGCGAGCACGCGGGTCGCGCGCGATGCCGAGGTGCTGATCTCGGCGCGGATCCGCTCGCCGAGGACCGCCCGTGAATAGGCCGGCTCGCCCCGCAGGGCGCCGCGGATCGCTCGGCGCATCGCCCGCGCCGAGAGCCCACGGTCGAGGTATCCGAATGCACCCACGGAGAGCGCCCGCAAGGCGTCGCGTCGGTCTCCGGTCGCGCTGATGATCACCGTCGGGACCTGGCGGCAGAGTCCGGCGATCGTCCGCCAGTCCGTCGTCGGATAGAGCGTCGCGATCGCGAGGTCGACCTGCTCCAGGTCGCTCCCGGTCGGTCGCTCCGTCACTCGCCAGAGCGGCACGCCGATCGCCGCCCGGCGAAGCGCCGTGAAGACCTTCCCGGTCCGATCCCACACGACGATCGTGCGCTGGCCTCTGAGCGCCATCGCTCTTGCCTTGCCCCCCACCTGCGCGTACGGAAGACTGCCAATTTAGCGACCAGGCAATCGGGGTGCAAACCGGCGCGCAGGCCCATTTGTCGGGAGTTCGCGCGCGACGCGTACCTAGAACGCGGTACGCATGGGAGCGATCGGAGTCCCGCTTCTCGGCCATTTACTGGCCCGGTCGCCGCTGGCTCCATTCACCTGCCGGCTCGCACCGAGCGAGGGCCTTGCAGCGTGAACGCGCCCGTTAGGAGGCGGGCTCGACGCTCTGCCCAGTCGCCTCTGCGACCGTCCGGAAGCACGCAGCAAACGGCGCGCTATACGCAGAGGGGGACAACTTCTATGACCTGGATCCTCGGGCCGGCACGGAGCAGGCGGCGCCGCTACTTGCTCCTGCCGATCGTTCTCGTCGCGGCGATCGCCCTGCCGCTGGCAGGCATCGCTCAGGCTGTCCACGACCTGGCCTTCGAGCTCGATGGCAACCAGACCGCCGAAACGCGGTTCGACTGGACGAGCTTCTTCAATGCGGCAGGACAGCCAAGTCCGGCGCTACCTGATGCCTCGCGCCCCGGGTTCACAAACTCGGGGTTCAGCAAGGACTTCACGCGAAATGCGGACGGCTCCTACAACACGGCCGATCACACGACCTTTGCGACGGGCAGCAAGGACACCCTGAACATCACGCCCGGATGGCAGTGCAACTTCGACAACAACGTCAACGACAAGATCGACATCCTCAACGCCTACGCCGTGGCCTACACCAACCCGGCCAACGGGGACCAGATCCTCTACTTCGCGCTGGAGCGGTTCTCGAACTCCGGCGACGCGAACGTGGGCTTCTGGTTCCTCCAGGACAACGTGAACTGCGTCTCGCCCGGCGGCAGCACCGCGTTCACCGGGAGCCACGTGGACGGCGACCTGCTCATCGTCTCCTCCTTCACGAACGGCGGAGTCGTCAGCACGATCGACGTCTACCGCTGGAACGGCGGCGCCACCGGCTCGCTCGGGACGACCCCCGTCGCGCACGGCGTCGATTGCAAGTCGACCCTCGGCGGCGACGCGGCGTGCGCGACCGTCAACGACCCCACGAACGGAACGCTCGACCCGCCCTGGGACACGGCGAACAAGAACGGCGGCTCGACGAACGAGGTCTCGGAGTTCTTCGAGGGCGGAGTGAACCTGACAGCGGCGCACATCGGAGGCAAGTGCTTCAACACGTTCATCGGCGACACGCGCTCTTCGCAGTCACTGACCGCGACGCTGTTCGACTTCGCCCGCGGCGTGCTCGGTGAGTGCGGCGCATCGGTCACGACCACACCGTCGCAGTCGACCCGCCAGCTGGGCTCGACCGACCCGATCACCGATCTCGCCGACATCGCGGGCACCGCGACCGGCGGCGGGCCCGGACCCAGCCCGACTGGCACCATGACGTTCTTCCTCTGCGGCCCCGGCGCGACCAGCTGCGCGAGCGGCAGCGGGACGCAGGTCGGATCCCCGGTGACGCTGGGAGCCTGCAGTCCGCCGGCCGCAGGACACGCCTGCGCGACCTCCGCGGACGCCAAGTCCCTGATAACCGCGATCGGCGCGTGGTGCTTCCGCGCCGTCTACGACCCGGGCAGCGACCCGAACTATCAAGGAAAGGGCGGGAGCTTCGACGGATCGAACGAGTGCTTCACGGTGACCGACACGTCGGCCATCGTCACCAACCAGAAGTGGCTGCCCAACGACACCGCCACCGTCACGACGGCCGGCGGCACCGCGGTAAGCGGAACGGTGACGTTCTCGCTGTACGAGAACGGCGACTGCAGCGGCACAGCGAAGGCGACGTTCACCGACAGCAGCGCCCCGTTCGAGACGAACAACACGACCGTCTACACCTCGAGCTTGACGATCTCGTGGAAGGCGCACTTCGAGCCGAACAACGGGATCGCGGCATCGGACAGCACGTGTGAGGTCAGCACCCTCACGATCAACAACAACCATCCCTAGCGACGCGTAGTGAGAGGGCCCCGGCCGATGGCCGGGGCCCTCCTGTTTGGTGACGACGGACCAGGTCGAAGCTATGGGCTTACGTGGAAGCTGGTCGACGTGAGCTGCCGCCACTTTCCATTCGAGTACATCGTGAGCCACGCCGTGCAGTCGGCCGCCCCGCCGCTCCACCGCGGTGACGAGAGCGTGAAGGTCTGGTCACCCAAGGCTCCGTAGAAGAAGCCCGCCCAGCCTTCGCCGACGAGGACTCCGTCCTGGTAGCACTTGACGTTCACGTACGGATACGCGGTCTCGTCCGTCGACACGTTGAACGTCACCTGATCGCCGTAGCGCGGGCCGCTGACGGCGGTGGTCGTGGTCGCGGGCGCGTTCAGCAGCACAAGGACGATCGAGGACGATGAGGACCGGTCTGGCTTGGCTGCGAGCGCGACGTTACCGCTGAGAGCCGAGAGCGCGAGCGTGAGGCTGGCGACCGCCAGCGCGATTCGAACGAGCATGCGTTCCTCCCTTGTCTCCGAGTTCTGAAGGAAAGAACGCACGCCGGGGTCGGTTTGCGCGGCCGCTCAACTGGTACTTCGGGAGCCTCTGGCGAAGGCATCGGTCGGACCGGGTAGTACGGCCGTACGACCCCCCGTCCCAAGCTGCTACCGGGCCGCCCTCGCTGGACGAACCATCAAGGCGACCGTCACGAGCGCCAGGCCCACCTCCGCGGCCTTGGACGTGAGCCCGATCGGCTCGATCGGATATTGCCCTCTCGTGGCCGCGTAGGCGAACACCAGGAGTCCCGCATAGACCGGCACGAGGATGTAGAGATCCGCGCGCCGCAGCGCGAGGATCGCGGCGCAGCCCAGGAAGCCCAGCCCCATCGCCGCGAACGCGGGCACCGTCGTCGTCTCGCCGGGGATGAGATCCACGAAGGACAGCACGAGGTGGAGGCCGCCCGCCAGGAGGGCGAGCGCCACGCCGAACGCGCGGAGGGCCAGCGCTGTGCCTACCCGGTCGCGGTCATCGTCGTGCGCGACGCCCGGAACCACAGCCAGGCGGCCAGGACGAGCAAAACGAGTCCGATGATCGAGTGGATCCAGTGCTGTGTGCCGAAGTCGGGCCCGAAGACGACGCGGTGGTTGAACGGCAGCGGGTTGCTGTGCCAGATGTCCAGGTACAGGCCGATGATCCCGATGACGACCGCCACGGCACGCTGCGCCATTTCTTCCCCTCCCGGGCGCCGAAGGCGCCCCTAGCGCTACGGATGAGCGCGCGGCGCGGATGATAGGCCCGGCGGGAAAAGAGATCGGCCCGGCTCGAGCCGGGCCGATCACAGCCAGCGGAGGCTGAAGCGACGCTAGGTGAGGTTGTTGCCGATGTTGCTGAAGATGTTCTGCAGCTGACCGCGCAGGAAGATCATGGCGACGATGACCGCGATGGCGATAACGGCGATGATGAGTGCGTACTCCACCAGACCCTGGCCTTCGTCGTCACGGAAGAATGCAAGCACCGTGTTGGCCCTCCTTTCTTCCATGCTCGGCCGACGAGCGGCCGCCGACGGAAAGTCTAGGTGAACCGACCTCGCTCACAAGACCCCAGGAGTACTGCCCCCGGCGCGTCGCTGATACCCGGCGCACACCCTCACCTAGCGGAAATCGGGATGTCCGCGCCTACGGATCCTGTCGCGCAGCGCCTCGAGCGGGCTCGGCGCCCGATCCTTCCGCGATACGTCCGGACCGAGCGACGCGGCGAGCGCATCGCGCAGCTCGGATAGCGAGCATCCGAAGATCTCGCTCGACGTCTCGAACTCCGCGCGAAGGCGAAGGAAGCCGAACGGGTTGTGCCGCGAGGGATCGAGGCCGCTCGTGAGCTCGTCGACGAGAGCGAAAAGCCGCGCCCGCGTCTCCGGGTCGAGTGTCGCCGCCCACGCTCGCGCGTGCTCGGCCCCGCGGTCCCTCATGTGAGGAGCCTAGCCGCGCGCGAGGCGCACCAGTCGACCACCGCGCCGCCGATCCGCTCGAGCGGCAGGTCCCGAGTCTCCGCGTCCGGGAGCGAGGCAAAGAGCACCTGGCCGTAGTCCTTCGTGACGATCCGCCGATCGAGGAGCACGACGGCACCGTAGTCGGTCTTCGAGCGGATGAGCCGGCCGAAGCCCTGCCGGAGCCGCAGCGCGGCCTGCGGCAGATGGAAGTCACGGAAGGGGTCGTCGTAGCGCTCGGCGCGGCCCTGAATGAGCGGATCGTCGGGCACCGCGAAGGGCAACCGCGCGATGACCACGCAGCGCAGGAGATCGCCGGGCAGGTCGATACCCTCCCAGAACGATTGGGTGCCGAGCAGCACGGCCTGCCCGGCCATGAAGCGCTCGAGCAGCGCGCGGCGCGAGCCGTCGATCCCCTGCGTGAGCACGGCGACACCGGCCTGGTCGAGCCCGCCGAGGCGGCCGGCGACGTCGCGCATCGCGGCGTGCGAGGTGAAGAGCGCGAGCGTCCGACCGCCCAGCGGTCGCGCAACGTCCTCGATCGTCTGCGCGACGTCCTCCGCGTAGCGCTCCTCGCCGGGGAAGGCGATGTCGCTCGGGATCACGAGCAGGGCCTGGCGCCGGTGCTCGAACGGCGAGCCGACCTGCAGCGTGTCCGCGACGTCGGCGACGCCCAAACGGTCCGCGGCGAAGTCGAATGACCCGGCGACCGCGAGCGTCGCCGACGTGAACACGACGGACCGATGGGGGTCCACGAGAGTCCGGCGGAGGAGGCCTCCGAGGTGCGTCTGCGCGACGTGCAGCGCGAGCGCGCCGTCGCCGTCGGTATCGAGCCACACGATGTCGCTCGCGCGGGGCTCGTGGATGCCGCGGGCGATCGCGGCGCGCGCGGGCCCGAGCTCCGCAGCAGCGGTCGCGAGGTCGGCGGTCTCGTCCTCGTCGCCGCCGAGCGCGCCGAGGCGATCGCTCGCCGACGCGACGCCGGCGAGAGCGTCGCCCATGCGCTCGCCGGCGAGCTCCACAGGAAGCCAGCGCTCGTCGCTTGCCCGCACGCCGGCGGTGATCCGGACGCGATCCTCCGGTGGCGCGTCGACGGGCACGAGCAGCGCCGCGAGCGCCGCGAACAGCTCGCCGCAGCGCGAGAGCGCGGTCTCGATCGCCATGCGGAGCGTCTCCGCTTGCGCCGTCCGGAGCGGGTCACGCAGCGCAGAGACCACGGCGGGCGCGTGCGACAGCCGTTCGAGGTCACGGCGCAGCCGCCGCTCGGCGAGCTCGAGACCGAACGCGTCGGTCGCGACGTCCTCGAGGCGGTGCGCCTCGTCGACGACGACGTGCTCGGCGGCCGGCAGCAGCGCACCGCGCATCCGCGCGTCCTGCAACAGGAGCGCGTGGTTCACCACCACGATGCCGGCCTCGGCGGCGGCGTCGCGCGCCCGCTGGAGATGGCAGCCGCCCGGCGTTCGCTTGCACCGGCGTGCGTCGCAGGTCTCGTCGTTCGCGGAGATCCGGGGCCAGAGCTCGCCCTCGCCGCCCAGAAGGTTGAGCTCGGCGCGGTCGCCCGTCAGCGTCGCGGTACGCCACACGAGCGTCTTGAGCAGGAGCCGCGCCTCCTCGCGCGTCGACACGGACCCGCGGAAGACCTGCCACCGGCGAGGACAGAGGTAATTCGGGCGGCCCTTGAGCACCGCGACGCGCACCTCGGTCCCGAGCGCCGCCTGGAGCGCCGGGAGATCCTTTCGCACGAGCTGGTCCTGCAGCGGCAGCGTGTACGTGCTCACGATCACACGCTCGTCCGGCTGCGCGAGCGCCGGCACGAGATACGCCAGCGACTTCCCCACTCCGGTCCCGGCCTCGGCGATGAGCACGCCGCCGTCGCGCATCGTCCGCTCGATCGCCTCCGCGAGCGTTCGCTGTTCCGCTCGATCTTCGTATCCCGCGAGCGACGCCGCGAGCGGTCCATCGGTCGCGAAGACGGTCTCGATGTCGACGGGGAGCGACGAGGCGCGAGGGGTGCCTCTCGGCGGAGCGGGACTCTCCCCCAGCGAGCCGGCCGTCAGGGGCTCCGAGCCATCCGATAGGCCGGGGAGAAGGGACCCGCGAGCACGAGAGGCACCCCGAGAAGCCTCGTCGCTCGCCGCGTTATCGGCCCACGCGTTGCGCGCGACGTCACTCGCGGCGTCGGCGAAGAAGGCGGCAGTCGCGTCGCCGAGGAGCGGCGCGAACGAGGCGAGCTCGGCGACGATGAGTGGTGGGAGCGCGCGCACGCGGCGCGCGAGATCGCCGAGCACGAGCGCCGAGGTGAGCGCGTCGTCGAGCGCCCGATGCGCGGCGTCGGGCACGATCGCCGCGTCGGCCGCAAGTCGTTGCAGCGCATACGAGGCCGCCGACGGCAACAGGATCGATGCGAGATCGGCCGTGTCGAGCCGCGGCGCATCCGCGGGAAAGCCGTGCCGCTCGAGGAATGCGAGGTCGAACCCCACGTTGTGGCCGACGACCCAGGGGATCTCGCCGTTCCGGCGGGCGAAGGCGACGAACGCGGCAACGGCCTCCGCAGGCGAGGGCGCCCCGACGAGATCGCTGTCGTGAAGACCGGTAAGACGGGCGATCGTGGGCGACAGCGGGCCGCCCGGATCGGCGAACGTGACGAAGCGCTCGCCGATCGTGACCGCGCCGTCGGCACCGAGGCGGACGCGGACTGCGCCGATCTCGACGATCCGCTCAGAAGCGGCGTCGTAACCGGTCGTCTCGAGGTCGACCGCGACCAGCTCGCGCTCCACGCGCCTCGATCTAGCCGCCGAGCAGGCGGTCGGTCGTCGTGTCACCCACGACGCGTCACGGTGAGCGTACGCCTGGCACCGCACCTGCCGCACACGAGGGCGTGCGTCGGAACGCGCCGCCCTGGTTCTTCTGGCTCGGCGTCCTCGCGCTGAGCGGTCTGCTCGCGACGTTGGCGGTTGGCTCCGTCGTGCCGGGAGAGGCGCTGCCCATCCCGAGCCTGCCGCGGGCTCGGCCGACCACCGCGCCCGCTCCGGCGGGCTCCACGGTCCTGAGCGACGCGCGTGGTTTCGTGGCCATCACGGGGTCCACGCCCACGCTCCGCCGCGAGACGGCGGTCGGCGCGGCAGGGGCACTGCACAGCCGCGGGTTCGTCGGGGCCGTCTCGGCCACGGGGCGACGCGTCGCCTACTGGGTCGGCGACGACGCCCGCGACCTCCGCGTCCTCGACGTGGCGGCGCCCGAAGAGGAGACGCCGCTCACCTCGCTCCTCGAGACCGAGCGCGGCACCGGCGCGGCGTGGTCGAGCGACCGCACCGGGCTCCTCGTGTCGGTCGAGTCGAGCGGGCGCCCCGGGACCGGCGACAGCGTCGGGATCTTCTCGGCGCTCCGGATCCTCGACGCGGCGACGCGCGTCATCCACGAGGTCTCCCGGCTCAACGACGGCGGTCGCTTCGTTCCGGTGGGCTGGGATCGCGACTCGCACCTCGCCGGCGCCTGCATCGTGAGCGCCGACGGCTCCGCTGCGGCATGGGCCGTCGTCGGCGAGGACGCCATCCTCAGCGCGCGGGTGCCGATCGAGCCTGGTCTCCCCGTCGCGACGGTACGCGCGAGCGGGAGCGCCGTGCTCGGCGTGGTGAACGGCGCGGTCGTGCGCGTCTGGTCGATCGCCTCATACAGCGACCATCGTGAGCTCGGAGCGGACCCCGGCGAGCGGATCGCGTTCGCGCGCTGGCGCCCGGGCGCCGGCGAGATCGTCGTCTCGGTCGCCGACCGCCTCGAGGTCTGGCCCGCGGCCGGCGGCGCGCATCGGGTCGTGGCGCGAGGTCTACCGGCGGCGACCGGCCTCGTCGTCGCGGTCGACGGTCAGATCGCGGTGCTCAGCACGGACTCGGGAGGGAGCGCCGTGGCGGTCGACCTCGCCGGCGGCCGCACCGCGGCGGTGCCGATGGCCGGTGAGCAGCTCGTCGCGGCGGTGTCGTTCCGCTAGGCACCGGCTCGCGTCACGGGTAGATGCCGCGCGTGAGCGTGGCCTCGGCGACGCGCCCGACCGCGACCATGTACGCGGCGGTGCGCATGTCGACCTTGTGCTTCTTCGACATCTCGAGGACGTCGTTGAACGACTTCACCATGACCTCTTTGAGGCGGGCGTTGATCGTCGCTTCGCGCCAGAAGAGGTTCTGGAGGTCCTGGACCCACTCGAAGTAGCTGACGGTGACGCCTCCTGCGTTGCAGAGGATGTCCGGGATGAGGAAGACGCCCTTGTCGTTGAGGATGCGGTCCGCCTCGGGGCTGGTCGGGCCGTTCGCGGCCTCGGCGACGATCCGCGCCTTGATGCGCGGCGCGTTGTGCTCGCCGATCTGGTTCTCGATCGCCGCGGGGATGAGGATGTCGCAGTCCAGCTCAAGGAGCTCGGCGTTGGAGATGCGCTCGGCGCCCGGGAACCCGGAGACCGATCCCGTCTCGCGCTTGTATGCCTCGACGCGATTCGGGTCGAGGCCTTTCGCGCTCGTGATCGCCCCGCTCGTGTCCGACAGGCCGACGATCGTGGCGCCGAGCTCCGCCATCAGCTTCGCGGAGAAGCTGCCGGCGTTCCCGAAGCCTTGCACGACGACGCGCGCCCCCTCGAGGTCCATCCCGAGGTGCTTGGCCGCCTCGATGATCGTGTACACGGCGCCGCGCGCCGTCGCCTCGTTCCGTCCTTCGCTCCCGCCGATGGAAAGCGGTTTCCCGGTCACAACGGCGAGCGCCGTGAATCCGTGGTGCATCGAGTACGTGTCCATGATCCACGCCATCGTCTGCGCGTTCGTGTTCACGTCCGGCGCGGGGATGTCGCGGTCCGGGCCGATGAGGAGCTCGATCTCGGTCGTGTAGCGGCGCGTGAGGGTCTCGAGCTGCTGCGCGCTCATCATCTTCGGGTCGCAGACGACGCCGCCCTTCGCGCCACCGTAGGGGATCCCGACGACGGCGCACTTCCAGGTCATCCACATGGCGAGCGCCTTCACCTCGCCCAGCGTCACCGAGGGGTGGTAGCGGATCCCGCCCTTCCCGGGCCCGCGCGTTGTGTTGTGCTGGATGCGGTATCCGGTGAACACCTTTACGACACCGTCGGCCATGCGGACGGGGAAGTGCACGGTCAGCTCGCGCTGGCACGTCGCGAGGATCGCGCGCATGTTGGGATCGAGATGGAGCTTCTCCGCCGCGATGTTGAACTGTTCGAGCGCGACCTCCCACGAATCCCGCTGGGTGTGATCGATGACTGCGGCGCTCTTCACGAAATCCTCCGTCTCATGGCGTTGCCTTGATCTTGTCGACGACGAGCCAATCATCGTTCGTCCGGCCGGGCGCGTAGACGCTATTCCAGTTCTTCAGCACGACGCGCCGGAAACCCTGCGCCACGAATGTCTCGCGCCACGAGCGCAGCCCGCGGGTCACGTACGGCGTGAGGCGGACATTCCGGGACTGCGCGAGGACGCCCTCGAGGTGACGCCGTCGCTCGAGGAGCGGGATCTCGAGGAGCGGCTCGCCGTCGACCTCGAGGAGATCGAACGCGGCGAAGATGCGCCGCCCTCCGGGCGCTCGCGTGAACGCATTGCCCTGCTCGTCCATCTCGAGGTCCGTCTCGTCGCGCCAGTCGTCGACCAGCACGCCGTCGATGATCGCGCTGTCGCAGCGCGCGTCGGCGACGATCGCGTCGTAGAGCTCGCGCGGGGCGTCGAGCTCGCCACCGTACCCGCGGAAGCGGGGCCCGCCCGAGTGCCCGACACGTACGAGGGCGCGCGTTCCCACCCACTCCGGCTCCAGGATGTGGCGCTCCGGTTCCGCGCGCTCGCGGACGAAGCGTGGTCGTTGCGGTGCCAGGTCGGCTCCGAGGAGCGTCGTCACATCCCGCACTACCAGCCTCATAGTGCGGCCCTTGACAGCCAGAACATTCGTTCTATCATGCCCGAACGTCCGTTCCAACGGGCGCCAGAGAAGACCACAACGAGGTGCTCCATGGCCGCTGCATCCGCGCTCACCCTACGGGCTCGCCCGACCGAAAACGTTCCCCCTTCCCCATCACGCCACGTGCCGGTGGCATCCGCCGCCAGGCGGGTGCCACCGCGCGTGTACTCGCCGTTCCGTGCGCGTCCACGCCCGGCCACCATGGCCGTGCCGGCGCCGCCGGAGGAGGCGGCCGTCACGCCCCCTGGCCGCGCGTGGCGGCGCCTCTTCCGCCGCTAGGGCACCCGAAGCCTTCTTCGTCGGCAAAACGAGACCGGGGCCCTCACGAGGGCCCCGGTCTCAGCATTCGCCGGCTAGCGCGAAGACTACTGGCCTTGTGGGCCGAAGAGCTGATCTCCGGAGCCGCTGACATTCCAGACGTTGCCGCTCAGGTCGGTGATGCCCTGACTATCCGTGATCCGGACCGGGAACTGGGCATTTGCCACCGTGCCGGCGGACACGATCGTCGGTGCGCTCGTGATCGTGATGATCAGGTCGGCGTTGGGCTGGTTGTTGAACGCGGTCGTCGTGCAGGTCGCGTTCGTCCCGCAGACGATGTCGGCGACGGTATTGGTGTTGCCGCCCGTGCAGCCGGCGCCTTGCGTCGGAGCGCCGTTGTTGGTCCACGTGCCGCAGTCACTGTCAGTCACGCGGATCGTCGCGTTCGCCGCGACCGAGACGCCACAGGCTGAGCCGCAGCCGGCGTCGTTGAAGATGATCTCGATCTTGTCACCGGGGTCGAGCGTGTTCGCGAAGCCTCCCGATGAAGTCAGCACGGACGAGGTCGAGGTCAGGTTCGTCGGCGGCGGCGCCATCCCTGTGACGGTCACCGGCACGTAGTTCGAGAAGCTGACCAGGCCAAGGCTGGGGTTCTGAACGGTGACCCGATAGCAGTAGCCACCGTTGGCGAGGTCGAAGTTCGTGAACGTGCCGCTCTGGTTCGGCTGGACGGTCACGGAACCGATCGTCGCGAAGGACGTGCCCGCCGGCGTGCCGGAGGAGTCCGTGGTGGCTGGAGCCGCCGAGTTGAGGTTGCAGTTAGCGGAGCTCGCGGTCGTGGTCGAGCCGAGCGAGGCGCGCTGGATGTTGTACGCCTGGTTCTGGTTCGCGCTCGGCGCGGTGAACGTTATGCGAACGTCCTCGGCGACCGATCCGTTGTCAAAGTTGCCGACCGCGGCGCTCACGTTGCTCGGCGCCTGGAAACCGACGCTCTGGCAGATGTTGAAGTTCGAGAATCCGCTCGGGTTCGGGTCGTAGTTGGTCTTGACGGTCGACCCGCCGCTGATCCCGTCGGGGGCCGGGGTGAGGTTGGCTTTGAAGACATCGAGGGTCACCTGTGTGTTGTTGATCTGGAAGATGTCGTTCGAGTCGTAGTTGTAGCGAAGGCTCGTGTCGGTCGTGGGACCGGCCGAGAACACGTTGTTGGCCGTGTCGTGACGGTAGACCTGCTCGCACTGCGAGTTCCCGGAGCCGTCCGGGAACTGCGCGCCGAACTGCCCCTTCGCCGGGAAGTAGTACTTCAAGCCGGAGACCGCGAGCAGCCCATCGTTCGCGACGTCGTAGGCCTGGAACGTGTTGCACGTGTTGTCCGAGCTCTGCGTGGTGAGGTCGATCTGTGAGTTCTGGTTCTTGTCCTGCCACGCGACGAGGCGCGCGCGCTGGTTCTTGGTCGCCGAGTCGATAGTCACCGTCATCGTCCCGCTCGACGGGATCGCCTGGTTGATGAGGACGGTGCTCGGCGGGACCGACGTGCCGTTGAACCCGGTGATGAGGACGCCGCTCGCGCCCACGCCGTCGGCCTTCTTGTCCTGGTTCTTGTCGCAGAAGCTGTACGTGCCGTCCGAGTTCTGGACGACGTTCGCGCCCTCGATGGTCGCGAAGGTCATCGTGCCGCTGAGGCTGGTCGTGACCGTGTAGGTGTGCTGGCCGTTGCCGGGCACGGTGGTCGAGACCTCGTTGTCCTCGGCCACGCTGTATGCGGGCGTGATGCCGAGAGCGACCGGGGGAGTGCTGATCGTCGCGTCCTGGTAGTACCCCTCCGGGTGGATCCGCTCACCGGTGCTGCCGAGGACGAGGTCTCCGTTGAACCGGTACGTCCCGAGCTGCTGGAAGGCGGGCACCTTGACCGTGTAGCTGAACGGCGAGAAGTCGCCCGGCGAGACGACGGACTTTGTCGACGTCGCGTACGCCGTCGTCGAAAGCCACGCGCTCGCGAATGCCGCGTTCGGCGAGGTCGTGTTGCAGCTCACCTTGTCGGGTGCGCAGATCGCGAGGTTCACCTGGGTCGGCGAGCCGACCACCCAGGCTGTCGAGCCGGTGTTCGCGAAGAACACGGCGAATGTGCCCGTGTCGCCCGGCTTGAGCACGAGGAAGGCGCTTTCGAACTGGTACGAGGAGTCGAAGCCAACGGCGGCCTGGGCCGGTTGCCCGGTCAAGCCCAGGGTCATGCTCAGGGCGAGCGCAGCCGCGGTGATCGCGGTCGAGATCCGTCGCATGTGCACACCTTTCCCTTTGTCTGAGATCGGCCCCGTCCGGGGCGGGCGGGCGCTAGGCCCCCTCTGATACCTAAACGGTACCGACCCTGCTTATGTCGCGCAGGAAGCCTATTTCTTACCTATTTCTTCTGCTCGCCGTCGCCTCGGACCAGGACAGCGAGCGGGGCGGCGAGCGCCGCGAACTCCGTCGGGATGATGAATTTCGTGGAGGGCGACGCGCCGAGCTGCTTGAGGGCGTCCAGGTACTGGAGGGTCATCGTGTTGCCGCTGGCGACCATCGCCGACTCGTTGATCTTCGAGATGGCTAGCGCGAACCCTTCGGCGCGGAGGATCGCGGCCTGGCGAGCACCTTCGGCCTCGAGGATCGCCGCCTGCTTCGCGCCGTCGGCGACGAGAATGGCCGAGGTCTTCTTGCCTTCGGCCTCGGTGACCACCGCGCGTCGCGTGCGCTCGGCGGTCAGCTGGCGGTTCATCGCCTCCTGCACGTCACGCGGAGGCGTGAGCTCCTTGATCTCGACGTTCGTCACCTTCACGCCCCAGCGATGGGTGATCTCGTCGAGCTTCACCCGGAGGTCCTCGTTGATCTGCTCGCGCTTGGCGAGGACATCGTCGAGAAGGATGTTGCCGATGACGGCGCGGAGCGTCGTCGTCGCGATGCCCTGGATGGCCGTCCGGAAATTCTGGATGTTCAGGAACGAATCCCTCGGTTCGAGGACCTTCTGGTAGATGAGGAAGTCGATCGAGATGGGCGCGTTGTCCTTCGTGATGCAGGTCTGCTGCGGGATCTCCACGAAGAACTCGCGCAGGTCCACTCTCTGCGCGACAAACTGGATCGGCGGCGGGAGCAGGAGTACGAGACCTGGACCGCGAATCCCCTGGAACTTGCCGAACGAGAAGACCACCAGGCGTTGATACTCGGGCACGATATGCACGATCGACCGCAGGACGAAGATCGCGATGATCAGGACGACGATCAGGGTGACTAGACCTTCCACTTAGGACGTTCCCCTCCCCTCGGCGCTGTGCGCCGGTTCGACGATAAGCCGCACGCCGTCGACGCGCTTCACGCGCACCGCGCTCCCGCTCGGTATGGTCCCGCCGCCCTCGCTGATCACGGTCCAGTCCTCGTCCGCGACGTGCGCGATCCCGCGCGGCGCGATGTCGCTCTTGGCGACGCCGACCGCGCCGAGCAGCAGCGACGAGCCGGTCGCCAGAGGAAGCTGAAGCAGGCGTCTGGCGGCGCTCACGAGGAAGAGGAAGAACCCGGCGCTCAGGCCGACGACGAAGACGACGACCAGAGGATCCACCGTGTACCGAAATCCCGGGAACGTCGGCCGCAGCGGCGGGAACAGGATGATCGTGCCGACCGCGATCGCGGCGATGCCGCCCGCGGTGAGGATGCCGTGCGCCGGCACCTTGATCTCGAGCACGAACAGGAGGATCGCAAAGACCATGAGCGCGAGGCCCGCTCCGTTCGCGTCGAGCGTTCCGAACGCGAAGAGGGCAAGCACGATCGCGATCACGCCGATGATCCCGGGGAAGATGAGGCCCGGGTTCGAAAGCTCGAAGATGAGCCCGTACGTGCCCAGGGTGAAGAGCAGGACCGCGATCTGGGGGTCCACGATGAAATGGAGCAGCGTCTCGAACGGATTGAGCCCATCCTCGTCGAGCGGCGCGCCCTTCGTGGCGAGCCGCATCGACCCGCCCTGGAGCGTCACCTGCCGGCCGTCGATCTTCGCCATGAGATCAGGTACGTCGGCCGCCTGAAGATCGATGACGCCGAGCTTGAGGGCCTCATCGTCGCGCACGCTCACGCTCTTGCGAACCGCATCCTCGGCCCATTGGACGTTCCGCCCGCGGGCGAGCGCGATGTTCGTAATGTGCGCGACGGCGTCGTTCTCGGCCTTCAGGCGGAGATCGCCCTGGATGTCGGAGCCGTTCGAGTCGACGGGGTGGGCCGCGCCGATGTTGGTCGTCGGCGCCATCGCCGCGACGTGCCCCGCCATCGTGATGAACGTGCCCGCGGACGCCGCGCGGGCGCCCGGCGGCGCCACGAAGGTCACGATCGGCACGCGTGCGTTCAGGAAGCGTCCGGTGATCTTGTACGTCGAGTCGATGAGACCGCCCGGCGTATCGATCACGAACACGATCGCCGCGGCGTGCCTGGATTCGCCCTCGTCGACGATGCGGTCGACGTAGCGCGCGGTGATGGGGTTGATGACCCCGTTGATCCGGCCGACGAGGACGGGCGCCGGGCCTTCCACGGCGGCGGCGACGGCGCCGGCGAGCGGCAGCGCCAACGCGACGAGGGCGAGCGCGCGCACCACACCGCGCATGCGGACCATTCTCACCCCAGCTCGACGCGAACGGGGATGCGCCCGGCGTCGAGGTACCAGTCGGCCACCCACTCCGCTCCGTACTTGGCGCGCCAGAGCTCGACCGCGCGGTGCAGTGCCGCCTGCGGATCGCCGAGCGGCCGCGCGTTGCCGGGCAGGTCGAACCCTCCGACGTGGACGCGGCAGCGGGGCTCCGCCGCCAGGTTGCGGTACCAGTCAGGCGGTCGCGCGGCCCCGCGGCGGACGACGACCGTCGCGGCCGGCGTCCGCGGCGCGTCGCGCGGCTCGGTCCGCAGCCACACCGACCCGTCCGCGTACGCGAACCGGAGGGTGACGGCGTGCTCTCGACCGCTCCGACGGCCGCGCGTCACGAGCAGGAGCTCGTCCGCGTCTCGCAGAGCCTGCTCGGCCTCCAGATGCACGGGCCGATCGTGGGTCCTTGCGGGGCGCGGTTCAATGTGCGGCGCGAGGAACGGAGGGGACCTTGACGCCCGAGCTTGCGCTGATCTTTCAGATCATCTCGACGATCACCGTGGTGATCGGCTTCGGCTTCGCGACGTACCAAACGCTCAACATCCGGCGCCAGCGGCGGGCCGAGGTCGCGCTCACGCTCATCAACAACCTCTGGCCCCCGGAGCTCGTGGCGCGGACCGCGCGCCGCCTGTTCGCGCTGCCCGAGGACGCGACCGCCGAGCAGGTCGACGCGCTCGGCCCCGAGGCGGAGCAGGCCCTGCTGGTCGCCTGCATCACGTATGAGCACCTGGGCTACCTCGTGTACCAGCGGATCATCCCGCTGCGCACCGTGGACGAGGTCGTCGGTGGGACCGCGCGACTGGCCTGGCAGCGGCTGCGGAAATGGGTGGAGCGCGTCCGCGAGGAGAGCGGGCCGAGCTCCTTCGAGTGGTTCCAGTGGCTCTACGAGCAGCTGGAGGCCCACCCTGTGTCCAAAGGCGCGGGGGCGCACGTCGTGCACCGCGACTGGCGGCCGTAGCACGCGGCCTGCGGCGTAGCCGCGCGTGGACTTCCTGCGCGCGGACGACTACTGGACCGCGCGGCTCGTCTTCCAGCGCGCGCTCGGCGTCATCTACTTCGTCGCGTTCCTGGTGGCCGTGCGCCAGTTCGTTCCGCTGCTCGGCGCGAACGGGCTCCTCCCGGTCCCCGACTACCTGCGCGCGGTGCCGTTCCGGCGCTCCCCGAGCCTCTTCTACTGGCGCTACTCGGACCGCGTCGCGCGCCTTGCCGCCTGGACCGGCCTGGTCCTCGCCGCGGCCGTCGTCGTCGGCCTGGTCGACCTCGCGCCGCTCGCCGTCGCGATGCTCGTCTGGGCGGCGCTGTGGGCGCTCTACCTGTCGTTCGTGAACGTCGGCCAGACCTTCTACGCGTTCGGCTGGGAAACGCTGCTGCTCGAGACGGGCTTCCTCGCGATCTTCCTCGGCCCGGCCTCAGTGGCCCCGCCGGTCACGCTGCTCTATCTCGTCCGCTGGCTCGTGTTCCGCGTCGAGTTCGGCGCGGGCCTCATCAAGCTGCGGGGTGACGAGTGCTGGCGCGACCTTACCTGCCTCTACTACCACCACGAGACGCAGCCGATGCCGAACCCGCTCTCCTGGTACTTCCACCACCTGCCGAAGCCGCTCCATAAGGCCGAGGTCCTCGGCAACCATTTCGCGCAGCTCGTCGCGCCGTGGTTCCTCTTCTTTCCGCAGCCCATCGCGTCGGTCGCGGCCCTCTTCATCGTCGTCACGCAATGCTGGCTCGTCCTCAGCGGGAACTTTTCCTGGCTGAACTTCATCACGATCGCGCTCGCGCTCGCGGCCTTCGACGATCGCGCGTACGGGACCGTCCTCAGGCTCGCCCACGACCCGACGACGCTTCCCGACTGGCATGCGATCGTCGTGCTCCTCGTCTCCGGTCTCGTCGTCATCCTCAGCTACCGGCCGGCGCGGAACCTCGTCTCGCGCCACCAGCTGATGAACTACAGCTTCGACCCGCTCCACCTCGTGAACACGTACGGCGCCTTCGGGAGCGTGACCAAGACGCGCGACGAGGTCGTCATCGAAGGGACCGAGGAGGCGGTGCTCACCGCGGCGACGCGCTGGCGCGAGTACGAGTTCAACGGAAAGCCCGGCGACGTCACGCGCCGGCCGCCGCAGGTCGCGCCCTATCACCTGCGGCTCGATTGGCTCATGTGGTTCGCGGCGTTCTCGTCCCCTACGTACCACGAGTGGTTCGTGCCGCTCCTCGCGAAGCTGCTCGAGGGCGATCGCACGACACTCGGTCTCCTCCGGACGAATCCGTTCCCGGAGCGGCCGCCGCGGTTCGTCCGCGCGCTCCTCTACCGGTACCGATTCACGACGCCCCGCGAGCGCCGCGAGTCGCGGGCGTGGTGGACCCGGCGCTTGGTCCGCGAGTACGTACCGCCGGTCACGCTCCGCGGCCGCGCCGGCGGCTGAGGCGTGCTGCGCCGAGCGCGATCCTCGCCCGCACAGACCTTCGTGCTCTTTCCGTTCGCGGTGCTCGCGGCCGATCTCGCCGTCCGGCGCCGTCCGCGGATCCAGACCGCCTGGATCGTGGTCATGGCCGGCGGCTACTTCCTCTATCGATCCGCAGGCCGCTATCGCGCCGCGCGCGCCGGCGGCCGCGGCATCGCAAGTACGCCGCGCGTGCTCGTGACCGGCGGCCCGTACGCGATCACGCGCAATCCGATGTACCTGGGGCATCTCGTCTTCCTCGCGGGTCTCATCGGCGCGACGCGCTCGCCGCTCGCGGTCGCCCTCTTCTCGAGGCAGCTGGCGAGGTTCCGCTCGCGCGTCGCGCAGGACGAGGATCGCCTCGAGCAGCTCTTCGGCGACGAGTACCGCGCGTACCGCGCGCGCGTTCCGCGCTGGCCCCTACTGCCCGACACGCGCGACTGAGACCGCCGCGATACGCGGCGAGACCGCGCGAAACGGCAGGCGCGCGCGCGCGTTCTACCGTCGGGTGATGGTCGGGAAGGGCTGGGCGGGCACGGCGCTCCTCGTCGTCGCGTCGCTCGTATTCGGTCCAGGCGCCGCGAAGACGGTGCACGCCGCGACGTGCGCGTCGAGCGTCGGCCCCGGCATCCCGCCGCCCGCGGGCCTTCCCGCCGGTGTCGCGGGGTTCCACGCGCAGTGGTACGGCCAGAGCGGGTATCCCACGCTCTGCCCCGGCGACCGGAACACCGCCACCGTCGCGTATTTCAACTCGGGGTCGTTCGGCTGGGTCAACGGGCGTCTCGGCGAGGTCGCGTACCTCGGTACCTGGGGCCCAGAGCCCGGGCAGGATCAGGCCTCGCCGCTCGGCGGCGACGGTGCGCTCGGCTCGCCCAGCACCGGCTGGCCGCGGTACAACCGCATCGCGGTGCAGCCGGCGCCGTACGTCGGGCCCGGCCAGGTCGCCTGGTTCCAGTTCACGATCCAGGCGCCGCTCATCCCCGGGACGTACCGCCTGTACCTCCGGCCGCTCGTCGAGGGCGCCACGTGGATGGAGGACTTCGGCGTGTTCTGGCTCGTCACCGTGCTCAACCCAGACGGCACGCCGCCCGCGCCGCCACCCGTGACGGGCCTGGGATATTCGCTCAAGACGGTCAACACGCCGGTCGGTCAGTTCCAAGCGCACGTGGTGAAGGAGCGCCTTGCCGACGTCACCGTCCGGACCGTGACCGCGAACGCGGTCGATTGCTTCAGCGCGTGTCCGGCGAAGCCGCTCGACCAGTACGCCGCCGAGAACGGTGGCTACGCCGCGATCCACGGGTCGTACTTCTGCCCGCCGGACTACGCGCCGTGCGCCGCGCAGGTGAACTCGTTCGAGTACGCCGTGTACAACACGGCGCTCGCGAAGTGGCTCAATCCGCGCGCGCTCATTTCGAACTCGCTCTTCACCTTCACTGGTAGGACGCCGCACTTCTACCCGCGCAGCGGGACGTACGACCGCAGCGCGGTCAGCGCGGGGATCTCGAACTACCCGGCGCTCCTGGCGGCCGGTGCGGTCGTGGACTCGACCGCCCAGCAGAGCCCGACGCAGATGCAGCGCGCGACGCGCGGCGCGATCGGCGTGGACGGCACCTACATCTACCTTGCGATCGTGCCGTCCGCGAGCGTGACCGAGACCGCGTACGTGATGCAGTCTCTCGGTGCCCGCGACGCGCTCAACCTCGACGGCGGCGGCAGCGCGGCTCTGTGGATCGCCGGCTCGTTCAAGGTCGGTCCGGGCAGGCAGCTCCCGAACGCGATCGTCCTGACCAAGCCGTAGCCCGCGCGCCTCCTGCGGGCCTCAGCGCCTACTCCGGGCGGTACGGCGCCTCCTGCTCGATGTTCCCGACGTACTCCGGGAGATCGCGCTGGCCGAGCATCTGACGGATCGCCTGGATCTCGCCGATGTGGAACCAGTAGTGATGGACGAGGCGCAGGATCGCCGAGCCCTGCGTCTGGCCGCTCGGCTGGCCGTTCAAGGGCAGGTCCACGAGGAGCGCGTTCGTGGTGAGCGTGTCGAGGAACGGGTCGGCGGCGGACGTGATCGTGCGCCAGGCCTCGAGCATGTCCTTCAGCGACGGCGTGCTCATCGGCGCGCCGTTGGCGAAGCCGTCCTGCACATCCTGGCGGAGCATGCGGCCCCGCGGCCGGTGCAGGAAATAGCGCTGCTCCTGCCACGTGAGGTGGCCGACGATCCAGCCGATCGAGTTCATGGGCCCGAAGTGCTTCGCCGCGTCCTCCTCCGAGACGCCGGCGAGGCCGCGCAGCCACTCGCTGCGCGTGAAGCGCAGCTGTTCGACGACGGGATGCGTCATCTCACGGACTTCGCGCGGCCTCGCGCTCGCTTTTTTGGCTCAGGCCCGGGCCGGCTCGCGCCCGAGGACCGTGCCCAGCGCGTCCAGCAGCTCGCGCGTGCCGTGCTCGCGGGAGCCCGCATCGTCGTAGCCGTCCAGGAACGCGCCCTGCTCGGTGAAGACGAGCCGAGTGCCCGCGCCCTTCGGCTCGAGCTCGACCGTCGCCAGGGACACCGAGATCCGCTTGTCGTCGACGTGCATGTCATACGCGAAGATGATGCGCTCGTTCGGCACGATGTCCTGGTAGCGGCTCTCGAAGATGTGGACCGGGCCGCCCTTCGGCCCGCCGCGGCTCGTCTCGCGCCCGCCGACGCGGAAGTCCATCTCGGACTGCTCTTCCTCCCAGCCCTCGGGCCCGGCGAACCAGCGCTGCTTGATCGTTGGGTCGGCGAACGCCTGGAAGACCCGGGTCGGGGACGCGTCGTAGGTGCGCTCGATCGTGAAGGTCGCGTGCGTGACGGATCGCTCGCTCATGTTCTCCTCCTTCGCGCTGATGTTGCGGGGTCCTCCGCGAGGTAGTCGCCAAGTCGGTCGAAGCGGCGCTCCCATGTCGTCCGCCGCTCGCTGATCCAACGCTCGGCCTGCCGCAGTGCCGCCGGCTCGATGCGGCACGTTCGCACTCGGCCGATCTTCTGCGAGCGCACGAGCCCGCTCGCCTCGAGGACCGCGACGTGCTGGACGACAGCGGAGAGGGTCATGTCGAGCGGCCGAGCGAGCTCGCTGACCGAGGCCGGTCCGCGGACGAGCCGCTCCACCATGACGCGCCGCGCCGGGTCGGCGAGCGCCTGGAAGGCCAGATCGAGCGCCGGAGATTGGTGAAGCACTTACTTAAGTATCTTGCCGGCAGCCCGCCCTGTCAAGTCATGGCCGAGCTGCGCACCGCGAGGGGATGAACAGGTCCGTGGTCGCCGAGGCCCGCCTCAAGGGCAAGACTGCCTAACGGAACTTCACCCGACCCTCCTTGTCCGATGACCAGTCGGCGTCGCCGTCATCGACGAGGATCACGAACTTGCCGCCCCAGTGCGGCGTCGGGTACGCGCCGTCGTTGCGTTCGACGTTGCGGAACGTGCCATCCGGCATCTTGATCGACGCTTGGTAGGCGAAGCCGAGCCACCACTCGTCGCGATACCACTCGTCGAGCCCGATGAGCTGGCCGGTCTGGAATCCCGGCGTGCGGTACTTGTCGGGCCGATGGCTCTGCGTGCGCGGGTCCATGTCGCCGCGCTGCGGGTCCTCGACGATCACGCCGCTCACCTTGTTCGCGGGGTCGTCGTAGTACGTGCCGTACGCGCCCTGGAAGCCGACGAGCACCGGGCCGTGCTGGCCGGCGAGGCTGATGACCAGCACCGGCTTCCCGCTGCGCAGGAGCCAGTACACCGACGCGAACGTGGCGTCCTCGCGCGTGTCGTACCGGTAGTAGTGGTAGTTGTTGCGCGGCTCCATCCGCTTGATCACGGTCGCGATCCCGACCGGGTCGAGGCCGGGATCGGCGCTCTTGTTGAACTGGCGGCCGAGCGCGAGGATGGCCTCGGCGGTCATCGGGTCTTTCCCCGCGGTGAAGAACTGGACGATCCGGCAGCTCGCCGCGGCGCACGCGAGAGGATCGCCCGACGGATTCTCGAACTCGGTGAACCACTGCACCCCTGTGAGCTTGTCGGCCATCGTCGTGAACTTGTGGTCGATCTTGAACGTCCCGTCGATCGTCGTCAGCGCGAGGGTCGCGACGTACTCCGTCGCGCCGCGGAGCAGGCCCGCGCAGCCGAACGACCCCTTCAGACCGCCGGAGAAGACCTGAGCGGCGCAGGCGAATCCCGGATCGGGGATGAGCGTGACGGCCGCGCGGTCGACCTTCGCGCTCGATTCCCACCCCGCGTTCAGGAAGCGCGCCGCCTGGGCGCAGCAGGGGTCGTGGGCGATCTTCACGTCCGGTGGCTTGACGGTCGGCGCCGCGGTCGGCACCGCCGCGCCCGGCGCTCCTCCGCCGCCGCGGAAGATCACGCCCGCGACGACGATCGCGAACACGAGCGCGACGACGACGAGCGCGCCCTGGGCCACGCGCTCCGA
>Ga0209689_1000170_pt1 | contig 39983 bp, 49 predicted proteins | sample GraSoiAngelo_149_FD_187119 | JGI IMG/M metagenome (GOLD analysis project Ga0209689, IMG submission 187119) | Grasslands soil microbial communities from the Angelo Coastal Reserve, California, USA - 14_1009_09_30cm (SPAdes) (version 2) | ecosystem: Environmental > Terrestrial > Soil > Grasslands ... | reverse complement strand
AGGATGCCAAAGCGGTTGGGCTCGAGCGCTTCACGAACCTCACGACCTCTGAGATCCGCATCCCCAAGGGCACGGTCGTACGGACGAGCGACAACATCTTCTTCCAGACGACGGAGGAGAAGATGCTGGCGCGCAGCATCCTGCAACCGTTCTTCATCAGCCAGGTGCAGGTCGCGATCGAGGCCATCGACCCGGGTCCGCGCGGCAACGTCGGCCCGGATCGCATCACGAGTGGCTCGTCCAGTCAGTACAGCGTCACCAACCCGGCGGCGACCGTGGGCGGCGACACGAAGAAGATCCCCGTCGTCACGCAGTCCGACTACGACGCGACGGTGGCGCGGTCCGAAAAGGAGCTCGAGGTCCAGGGCGCGGCGCAGCTCGAGACCTGGCGCAAGGCGGCCACGAAGGACAATGCCGTGTACGGCACGGCAACCCGGCGCACCGGGATCACGCCGCCGACCGACGTGGTCGGTAAGGACGCGCCGACCGCGACGTTCGATCTCGCGGTCACGGGCACGGCGACCGGCTACACGGTCGTCGCCGTGGAGCCCAAGCGCACCGCCGTGGCGCGGCTGCGTGCCACGGCGCCGTCCGAGAACGACATCGACGAGACCGGGGCGGTCGTCCAGAACGTCCTCGGCCCGACGGTCGGCGACGACGGCGTGCGCTGGCGCGTGAGCGTGCGGGCGCAGCAGTTCGCGCGGCCTAACCTCCCGCAGCTGAGCGCGGCGCTCGCGGGCCACCCCTTCGAGGAGAGCGTGCCGATCGCGAGCGCGCGCGGCTTCCGCGTCGTGCGGGTCGGGATCTGGCCGGGCTGGTGGCCCCGCCTGCCGCTTCTGGACTCGCGCATCACGATCGAGCTCGCGCCGCCCGTGGCGGCCGGCTCGCGGTGACCTCCGCTTCGCTCGGGCTTTCTGGAGCGGCCTTGCCGCTTCGTCGGTAGGGTGCGTTACCTGGCGCTCGACGTGGGCGACCGCCGGATCGGCCTCGCGGTCGGCGACGACGCGTTCGGGCTCGTGCGGCCGCTCCACACCCTCGTGCGGCGGAATCTCGCCGCGGACCTCGCCGCGCTCGGGGCGGTGGCACGCGCGGAGGAGGTCTCGACGCTCGTGATCGGACTGCCGCTCACGCTGCGCGGCGAGGTCGGTCCGCAGGCCGAGCGCGTGCGGCGCTTCGCGGACGCCGCACGGCGCCTCGAGCTCCCGGTCGAGCTCTACGACGAGCGGCACACCACGAGCGAGGCGAAGCTCCGCGGGGCCGCGGACGTGGACGCCGGCGCGGCGACGGTCCTGCTCGAAGACTTCCTCGCGCAGCGCGCCCGTTGACCCGCCAGCGCCGCGAGTGGCGAGAGCGGCCGCCGCAGCGCCGCTCGCCGATGGGCCCACTCGTGTTCATGCTCGCGGTGATCCTCGTGATCGTCGCGGCGTTCGCGGTGGGGCGCCCGCTCGTCATGGACGCGATCGTGAGCGAGGCGACAGACCACGCCACGGTCTTGAAGCAGCCGCTCGTGCGCGCGGTCCTCGCGGACCAGGTCGCCGGCGAGATCGATCGCGCGAAGGATCCCAACGCGCAGCAGCGGAGCTTCGTGATCACCCGCGGCGAGACCGCGGGCCAGATCGCACGGCGGCTCGAGAGCGAGGGGATCATCCGGTCCGCGCTCGCGTTCAGCTACGTCCTCTACGACACGGGCCGCGAGGACGCGCTCCAGTCGGGGACATACATGGTCTCCGCGGCGCTCTCGCCACGCGATCTCGCGCGCCTCTTCGAGAAGGCTCCCGGCGAGCAGACCGTGCTGCGGCTCATCGAGGGATGGCGCCTCACCGAGGTCGCGACGGCGGTGGCGAAAGCGTTCCCGGGCATATCCAAGGACGCCTTCCTCAAGGAGGCGGTCGTCGGCCAGCGCCGGAACAGCGTGCTCGCGGGGATGACGCCTGAGACGTCGCTCGAAGGGTTCCTCTTCCCCGACACCTATTTCTTCCGCCCCGACGCGACCGCGGCGCGGATCGTGGATGCGCTCCTCGACCAGTTCGAGGCCAAGGCCGGCGCGACGCTGCGCCAGGCGGCGCAGACGCGGAGCACGACCGTCTACGACATCGTGAAGCTCGCCTCGCTCGTCGAGCGGGAAGCGCGGGACCGCTCGGAGAGCGCGACGATCGCCGGCGTCTACGCCAACCGGCTCAAGATCGGCATGAAGCTGGACGCGGACCCGACGATCCAGTACGCGCTCGGCGATTGGCGCGAGCTCACGCTGAAGGACCTCGAGCTGGAGTCGGCCTACAACACGTACAAGGTCGCGGGACTCCCGCCGAACCCGATCTGCGATCCGGGGCTTGCCGCGCTCGAGGGGGCGGCGAAGCCGGCCGACGTGCCCTACCTCTATTTCGTGGCGAAGAACGACGGCACCGGCCAGCACGCCTTCGCGAGGACGCTCGAGGAGCAGGAAGCGAACCGAGTCAAGTACGGGAACCGGTGAGCGTGAGCACGGTCTGGCTCGTCGGGCGTCCGGTCGCGCACTCGCTCTCGCCGGCCATGCACAACGCGGCGTTCGCCATGCTCGGCCTGCCGCACCGCTACGAGACACACGAGGTCGCGGCGGCGGAGCTGCCCGCGACGTTCGATCGTCTGCGCCGCGAGGGGATGCTCGGCGCGAACGTGACGATCCCGCACAAGGAGGCCGCGCTGCGCCTCGTGGACGAGGCGAGCGAGGAGGCGCGCCGCATCGGCGCGGTGAACACGGTCGCCCGCCGCGGCTCGCGCCTGGTCGGCGACAACACGGACCGTTACGGCTTCCGCATGGCGCTCGAGGAGTCCGCGTGCGTGCCCTCCGGAGAGCAGGTGCTGGTCCTCGGCGCGGGCGGTGCCGCGCGCGCTTGCGTCCTCGAGATCCTCGCCGACAACGACGTGCTCGTCGCGAGCCGGACGCTCGAGCGCGCGCGGACGCTCGTGGAGTCCCTGCGGACGCCGCGCGGCGGGAGCGTGCGCGCGATCTCGTGGGACGAGGCCAGGCGCCTCAAGAAGGTCGGCCTGCTCGTGAACGCGACGCCCCTCGGCCTGCTCGGCGAGGACGTGCTCGCCGGCTTCGCGCTGCGCGACCTCCCGCTGATGGTGGCGGACCTGGTGCCGACCGCCGAGGAGACGCCGCTGGTCCGGCGCGCGCGCCAGGCTCAACATGTGCGTGTCATGGACGGGCTCCTCATGCTGCTGCATCAGGCGGCGCGCTCGTTCACGGTGTGGACGGGGAGCGAGGCGCCGCTGCGCGCGATGCGCGCCGCCCTGCCGCGCCCGGTCTAGTGCGCTTCCTCACCGCGGGCGAATCGCACGGTCCCGGCCTCGTCGCGCTCGTGGACGGCGTGCCGGCGGGTCTCGCCCTCTCGCCCGCGGAGATCGACGTCGACCTTCGGCGCCGGCAGCTCGGATACGGGCGTGGAGCCCGCCAGTCGATCGAGCGCGACGCGGTGCGGATCACCGGCGGGGTCCGGCAGGGGCGGACGACCGGCGCGCCCGTCGCGCTGCAGATCGCGAACCGCGACGCCGTGAATTGGGAGCGCGTCATGAGCGTCGAGCCGGTGCCCGAGCCGCCGGACCCGGTGACGCGCCTGCGCCCGGGGCACGCGGACCTCGCGGGCGCGCTGAAGTTCGGCCACGACGACGTCCGCGACGTCATCGAGCGCGCGAGCGCGCGCGAGACCGCGGCGCGTGTGGCGGCGGGCGCGGTCGCCAAGGCGCTGCTTCGTGCCGTCGGCACCGAGGTGCGCAGCGAGACGAGGACGATCGGCGAGGTCTCCACGATGCCGACCTTCGACAGCGAGAAGGTGGAAGCCAGCGAGGTCCGCTGCGCGGACGCACAGACGAGCGCGCGGATGGTCGCGGCGATCGCCGCGGCGCGCGAGGCGGGGGACACGCTCGGGGGGATCGTCGCGCTGCGTGCGACGGGCGTCGTCCCGGGCCTGGGCTCGTTCGCCGAGTGGGACCGGCGCCTCGACGGCCGGATCGCGCAGGCGCTCCTCTCCATCCAGGCGGCCAAGGGCATGCAGTTCGCCGACGCCTTCACCGCGGCAACCGAGCGCGGCAGCGCCGTGCACGATCCGATCACCGTGCGCGAGGGCCACTTCTCACGGACGCGCAACCGCGCCGGCGGGCTCGAGGGCGGCATGACGAACGGGGAGGACGTCCTCGTCGACGTCGCGTTCAAGCCGATCTCCACGCTCATGAAGCCGCTGCCCTCGGCGGACCTGCGCACGGGCGCTCCCTCGCCGGCGCACGTCGAGCGCAGCGACGTCTGCGTCATCCCCGCGGCCGGCGTCGTCGCCGAAGCGATGCTCGCGTTCGTGCTCGCCGACGCGCTGTGCGAGAAGTTCGGGAACGACGACGTCGCCGATCTCGTCGCGGCCGTCGAGCGTTACCGCGCGCGGCTCCGCCCGATCGACGCAAGGCGTCGGGGGTCAACGGCGCCCCCCGGCCCCCGCGCCGCCGGCTAGTGCAGCTCTTCCTCGTCGGCCCGCCCGGTATCGGGAAGTCTTCCGTCGCGCCCGTGCTCGCGCGGCACTTCGGCGCCGCGAGCCTCGAGACGGACCGCGAGATCGAACGCCGCGCCCGAAAGAGCTGCAAGGACGTGATCGAGCAGGACGGCATGGAACGCTTTCGGGAACTGGAATCGGAGGTGCTCATGCGCCTTCCGCGGTCCCCCGCGTGGACGGTGGTGGACACGGGTGGAGGACTGCCCGTCCGCGAAGCCAATCGCAGACGCATGCGCGAGCTCGGCCTCATCATCGGGCTCCGCGGCTCGCTCGATCGCGTGACCGCCGGTATCGCGGCGACGATGGCGAGGCGTCCCAATCAGCACGTCGCCCCGCGCGATCGTGCGCGGCACGCGCTCGCGGAGCGGCGCGACGCCTACGCCGACGTCGACGTCGCGTTCGACGTCGACGGCGCGAGCGTCGAAGCGGTGGGCATGGCGATCGCGGCGTGGCTCGTGTCGGCGCGCGGTGTGCGGATCGACGTCGCGGGCGGCGAGCGCCCGTCGCGCGTCCTCGTGCGCGCGGGCCTCCTCGAGCACGTGGGTCCGCATCTGGCCGACCTGGGATGGCGCGGCCGTGTCGCGCTCGTCAGCGACGCACCCACCGCCGCGCGCTACGCCGGCGCGGTGCGCCGCTCTCTCGACGCGGTCGGGATCGCGAACGTGCTCCTGCGCGTCCCCGCGGGCGAGGGCGCGAAGCGGCTCGCCGTCGCGGCCCGGCTGTGGGACGAGCTCGCCGAGACGGGCATCGGCCGTGACGGTGGCGTCATCGCGCTCGGTGGCGGCAGCGTCGGCGACGTCGCGGGGTTCGTCGCCGCCACGTACCTGCGAGGCGTCCGCGTCGCGCAGATCCCCACGACCCTCCTCGGTATGGCCGACGCGGCGATCGGCGGGAAGACGGCGATCGACATCGCCGCGGGCAAGAATCTCGTCGGGGCATTCCACGCTGCGGAGGCGGTGTTCGCCGACATCACGGTGCTGGCGACGCTCCCCGCGCGGCAGGTCTCGTCGGGTCTCGCGGAGATCGTGAAGAGCGCGTTCCTCGCGGATCGCGAGTCGGTCGCGCAGCTCGGACGCGCGCTCGAGCCGGTCCGCGCGGGCGATCTCGGCACCCTGCTGGCGGCCGTCGCGCTCGCGGCCGAGGTGAAGGGCTCGATCGTGAGCCAGGACCCGCGGGAGGCCGGCCTGCGCGAGCTCCTCAACTTCGGTCACACGATGGGGCACGCGTACGAGGCCGCGTCGCGGTACCGGGTCACCCACGGTGAGGCGGTCGCCGTGGGTATGGTGTACGCGACCGCGCTCGCGGAGGCCCTCGAGCTCGCGTCGCCGGCTTTGCGTCCCCAGCTCGAGGCGCTCCTCGAGCGCGCCGCCCTGCCGACGCGGGCGCGCCTGCCGCGCGGCGTGTGGGAATTCGTGACGCGCGACAAGAAGGCGCGCGCGGGCAGGATCCGTTGGATCCTCCCGCGGCGGATCGGGCGCTTCAGCGAGGTCACCGACATCGCCGAGCGACCGCTCCGCGCGGCGGCCCGCGCGGTCGCCTCGCGCGCGGCATGAGGCGCTTCCTCCTCATCAACGGGCCGAACCTGAACGCGCTCGGCAATCGCCAGCCGGAGCTCTACGGGACGACGACGCTGAAGGAGGTCGAGTCGCGCTGCGCCGACCTCGCGCGGGAGGCGGGCGTCCAGCTGCTCGCGTTCCAGTCGAACCACGAGGGGGCGCTCATCGACTTCCTGCAGCAGCAGTCCGGCGCCGCCGGTGCCATCATGAACCCCGGGGGCCTCGCCCATACGTCGGTCGTGCTCCGCGACGCCGTCGCCGGATGCGCGTTCCCGGTCGTCGAGGTGCACATCACGGACATCACCAAGCGCGAGGCGTTCCGGCAGAAGAGCTATCTGACCGACGTGACGAAACATCGCGTCATCGGGAAGGGCGTGCAGGGCTACGAGCTCGCCCTTCGCTGGCTCATCGAGGAGACGGCGTCAGGGGGCTCTGCCCCCCGGCCCCCGAAGGAGAACGGGTGATATCGACCGGCGAGATCAAGCGGGGCATGACCATCGAGCTCGACGGCACGCTCTACCAGATCGTCGAGTTCCAGCACATCAAGCTCGGGCGCGGGAGCGCGCAGATGCGCATGAAGCTCCGCAACATCCGCAAGGGCGACCTCATCGAGAAGACGTTCCAGGCCGGCGACCGCTTCCAGCGCGCGCGCCTGGACCACCGGAACGTCCAGTACATGTACCACGACGGGTCGCAGTACCACTTCATGGATACGGCGACGTACGACCAGCTCGCCCTGGAGGCCGATCAGCTCGGCGAGGCGGTGAGCTACCTCACCGACGGCATGACCGTGATGCTCAACGAGTACGAGGGCGAGCCGATCGGCGTCGACCTGCCCGCGTCGGTCGTCCTCACGGTGAAGGACACCGACCTCGGGCTCAAGGGAGACACCGCGACCGGGGCGACGAAGCCGGCGACGCTCGAGACCGGCCTGCGCGTGAACGTGCCGCTGTTCGTCGAGCGGGGCGACAAGATCAAGGTCGACACGCGGAGCGGTGAGTACATCGAGCGCGCCTGACGTCGGGGGTCAACGGCGTCCCCCGGCCCCCAGGCGAGTCCTCCGCGTCGGGCAGGTCGCGGTGCAGCTTGCCTCGCACGTTCAGGCGACGGATGCGTTCAAGGACCTCTGGGTCGAAGGCGAGGTCGCGCAGGCGACGTCCGGCTCGTCGGGTCACGTGTACTTCACGCTGCGGGACAACGTCGCGCAGCTGCAGTGCGTCCTCTTCGCGTCGCGGGCCGCGCAGATCCCGCTCACCCCGCGCGACGGCACGAAGCTCATCGCGCACGGCTACGTCGAGTTCTACGTCCGTGGCGGCCGCTGCCAGCTCATGGTCGATGACCTCCTGCCAGCGGGCGCAGGCGACGCGTACCTCCGCCTCGAGGCGCTCAAGCGCCGCCTCGTCGCGGAGGGGCTCTTCGCCGCCGAGCGCAAGCGCGCGCTCCCGAAGGCGCCGCGGCGGGTGGGCGTCGTGACGAGCCCGGTCGGCGCGGCCTGGCGTGACCTGCAGGCCGTGATCGCGCGGCGCGACCCGCGCATCGAGATCGTCCTCGCGCCGGCGCTCGTCCAGGGGACGGGGGCGGCGGAGTCGATGATCGCGGCGCTCGACGGCCTCGCGCAGCTCGCCACGCTCGACGTCGTCATCCTGGCGCGCGGCGGCGGCGCCGCCGAGGATCTCGGGCCGTTCAACGACGAAGCGCTCGTCCGCGCGATCGCGCGGTTCCCGCGGCCGCTCGTGTCGGGGGTCGGTCACGAGACGGACGTCACGCTCGCCGACCTGGTGGCGGATCTCCGCGCCCCGACGCCGTCGGTCGCGGCCGAGCTCGTCGTGCCCGATGCGGGCGCGGAGCAGGAGCGCGCGCGCCGCGCGTGGCGGCGCGTCGACGGGCGCGTCCGCGAGGCCCTGCGCGGGCGGCGAACGCGGCTCGTCCAGGCAAGACGGCTCTTCGAGCGCCGCGCGCCCGCGGTGCGGCTCGCCGGGCTCCGCCAGCGTCTCGACGAGGATCGCCGCGCGCTCGACCGCGCGATCGCGCGTGCCGTGCCCGCCCGCCGGACGCGGGCCGTCGCGGCGCGGCGCCGCCTCGTGGCGCTCTCGCCGCTCGCGGTCCTCGGCCGCGGCTACGCCATCGTCGAAGGCGCGGACGGCCACGTGCGCGCCGACGCCGCACGCCTTGAGATCGGCGAACGCGTGCGACTGCGGCTGCGCGACGGCCGGGCCGGCGCGCGCGTCGAGGAGGTCGAGCGTGACCGCGGAGCGGATCGTGGCTGAGAAGGAGCCCGCGCTCGACAAGGCGCTCGAGCGCCTCGAGGCGATCGCCGACAAGCTCGAGGACCCGTCACTCGATCTCGACGAGGCCGTGCGCCTCTACGAAGAGGGGATGCGCCTCTACGCGGACTGCGCGAAGCGGCTCGACGCCGCGGATCTTCGGATCACGCAGCTCGCCGAGGCGCTGGCGAAGCAAGCGAAGGAGCATGGCGCGAGCTAGCCGCTGTCCCCACGTGCGATAGAGCGACCGCGCGTTCGCCGATGTGACGATTTTGTCGTCTCCGTAACGGTCGCGTAACTGGAGTGTCACGAATGCGATAAGCCGTGCGTGGGTGGTCTCCGCATCACGCTCGCGAGCCTTGTCGCCTTCAGCGCGCTCTTTGCCCTGACGAGCCCGCTCGCTCGGTCCGCTGACGCAGCCACGCTCGATGTGACGGAAGCCGATCTGCAAGCCCAGGTGAACGCCTTCCGCGCGGCGCGCGGGCTCTCCACGCTCGCTGTCTCAGACACGCTCACTGCGGCGGCGAAGTGGATGGCGACCGACATGTCGGTGCAGAACTACTTCGCGCACACCTCGCTCGACGGCCGCACCCCGACCCAGCGGATGGCCGACGCGGGCTACCCCGCGACGGCGACCTGGACCGGTGAAGACCTCGCGGCGGGCTACACCGGCGCGCAGGACGTGCTGAACGGCTGGATCGCGAGCCCCGCGCACTACGCGGTCCTCGTGAACCCCGTCTACCGCGCGATCGGCATCGGCCGCGCGTACGCCGGCGCGTCGCAGTACGGCTGGTACTGGGCAATGGACGTGGGCGGGGTCGTCGATCGCGGCGCGATCGTGACCCTCGACTCCGGCTTCCACGCGCAGTGGTCGGGACAAAGCCCGGATCCGACACTCGCTCCGGGTGAGACGGCCAGCCTCGTCCTCGCGCTCAAGAACACCGGCTATCGCGGCTGGTACGCGGGGAGCCCCGGACAGCAGGCCAACCTCGGCACGGCGAGCCCTCTCGACGTCCCGCGCACCGACCTCGCGTCCGGCTGGCTCAGCGCCTCGCGGCCCGCGACGACGACCACGTCGTACGTCGGTCCCGGGCAGGTCGGCTGGTTCAAGTTCACCGTCCGCGCCCCCGCCACGCCGGGCGTCTACACGCTCGCGGTCCGCGGCGTCGTCGACGGGACGACCTGGCTCGAGGACGCCGGGGTGTACTGGACCATCACGGTCCGGTAGCGCCCTCCGGCGCGCGCACTCTCCGCAGGAACGGCTCGAGCGCTTCCAGGAAGGGCTCCGGGCGGTAGCCGTGGATCACGTGGCCGGTCCCTGGGAACCGCTTCACCGTGAGGTCCTTGATCGCCTTCTTGAGGGCCCACTCGCCGTTGTCGTCGAGCTGTGAGCCGAGGCGCGTCTCCCCCGCGATGACGAGCGCCGGGGAGCGGACGCCGGCGATCCAGCCGGCGACCTCGCCCGCGCTCGCGTCGTCGGTCGCGAGGCGCCACTCGACGAACGCGGGGTCGAGGTCCTTGAGATACGTGACGACGCGCTCCGCCGCGTAGAAGCCACGCATCTCGCCGTAGGTGCGCTCGCCGCGCGGGCCCGGCGAGCCGAGCGGGATCTTCCCGACGGCGCGCAGGAACGCCTTCGGGTCGCCGGTCTCGGCGAGCGCCTCGCGAAGCGGGCGCTCCTTCTCCGGCTCCCAGCGCCCCGGATAGCGGACGCCCGGATCCTCGAGGACGAGGCCGCGGACGAGCTCGGGCGCGTCGGCGGCGCACGCGAGCGCGCAGAGGGCCCCCAGCGAGTGGCCGATGAGGGTCGCATCGCCCTTCACGATCTCGCGGAGCACGCGGATCGCATCGGACGCGAACGCGCGCAGCTCGTACGAGACGGCCCGGCCGCTTCTCCCGTGGCCGCGCGCGTCGTAGGCCACGACGCGATACCGCGTCGCCAGGCGCGGGAACACATTCTCCCAATCTTCCGAACGCATCGTGGAGCCGTGGAGGAGCATGACCGCGGGCTCGCCCGCGACCCCGCCGCCCGAGTCGTAGTACGCGATCTTCGGGTCGCCCTTGAGCGTGCGGGCACGTGGCAGACGCTTGGGCATGCGCGCGGGAGTGTACGTAGCATGCCGCGCGACATGCGCAGTGTGTCGCGCGATGACGGCGCCTAGCATCCGCGCGGTGCCGAAGCGCGTCCGGCTCGATCAGCTCCTCGTCGAGCGCGGGCTCGCGCCGAGCCGGGAGCGCGCGCAGGCACTCATCCTCGCCGGCGTCGTACGCGTGGACGGCGCGCGCGCCGATCGCGCGGCGGCGCCGGTCCGCGACGGGTCGGAGGTCGCGGTCGATCCGGGACGCCGGTACGTCTCGCGCGGCGGCGACAAGCTCGCGGGCGCGCTGGACGCGTTCGCGGTCGACGTCCGCGGCCGCGTCGCGATCGATGTTGGCGCATCGACGGGCGGGTTCACCGACGTGCTCCTCCAGCGCGGCGCCGCGCGGGTCCATGCGGTGGACGTGGGCAGGGGACAGCTCGACTGGAAGCTACGGAGCGATCCGCGTGTGGCGCTGCACGAGGGCGTCAACGCGCGCGAGGGCATCCCCGTCGTGGAGCGTGTCGATCTCGTCGTCGCGGACGTCTCGTTCATCTCGCTGCGTCTGGTGCTCCCGCCGGCGCTCGCGCTCCTCCGGGACGGCGGCGACGTCGTCGCGCTCGTGAAGCCGCAGTTCGAGGCGGGTCGCGGTGCCGTCGGCGGAGGCGGCCTGGTGCGCGATCCGGTGGCGCGCGCGGACGCGGTGCTCGCCGTGGCGCGCGACCTCGCCATGCGAGGTGCCCCGGTCGTCGCGGTCGCGCCGTCGTCGCCCGCCGGCCGCGAGGGGAATCGCGAGATCTTCGTCCACGCCCGCAAAGGCGGGCGCGGCCTCGACGACGCGGCGCTCGCCGAGGCGGCGCGGGCGGCCGCGGGATGAAGATCGCCGTCGGATCCCGCCCGGACTGGCCGGCGTCGGTGAAGGCCGCGCGGGAGGCGGCCGCGAAGCTGCGCGACGCCGGACACGAGATCGTCGAGGTCGCCCTCGACGGATCGGCGGTCGCGACGGCCAAGGGCGCGACCGTCGCCTGCGTCTTCGGCGGTGACGGCACGATGCTCCGTGCGGCACGCGCGCTCGCGCCGCTGGGCATCGCCCTCCTCGGTGTGAACCTCGGCCGTCTGGGCTTCCTCACCGCGGTGACGAACGAGACGTTCGACGCCGCGCTCGCCGACGTCGTCTCGGGCAGGTACACGACCGACGAGCGCGCGCTCCTCGACGCGGGACTGGCGCGCGGTGGGCGCGACGCCGCACGCGCGCTCGCGCTGAACGACGTCGTCGTCGCGCGCGGCGCCATGGTCCGCTCGATACACCTCGCCGTCCGCGTCGACGGCGAGCCGCTCATCGTGTACTGGGCCGACGGGCTCATCGTCGCGACGGCGACCGGCAGCACCGCCTACGGCTTCTCGGTCGGGGGACCGCTCATCCTGCCGGGGTCACGGGCGATCACGATGGTGCCGATCGCGCCGCATCTCTCGTTCGGCAACGCCGTTGTCTTCGATCCGGACCAGGTCCTCGAGATCGAGGTGCAGGATTCGCCGGCGCGCCTCTCGCTCGACGGCCAGGAGGAGCACGACCTCCGGGAGGGCGACCGCATCACGGTCCGCCGCTCGGAGACGGTCGCGAAGCTCGTGCGCACCGCGCACGCCAAGCCCTTCGTCGAGCTCCTCCGGCAGAAGATCCTGAAGGAGCCGGGCACGTGATCGCTCCCGCCGACGCGGTCGCGGCGATCCGCGCGCGGACGACGACCGCGCCGAAGATCGCGGTCATCCTCGGCAGCGGACTCGGTGCGCTCGCGGGTGAGGTCGCCGGCGCGACGCGGATCCCTTACGGCGAGGTCCCGGGCTGGCAGCGCAGCACCGCCCCCGGACACGCCGGCGAGCTCGTCGTCGGCCGCCTCGAGGGGAAGGACGTCGCGGTGATGAGCGGGCGGCTCCATTACTACGAGGGCTACGACATCGCCGCGATCGGCTTCCCGGTCCGCGTCCTGCGGGCGTGGGGCGTCGACACGCTCGTCATCACGAACGCTTGCGGCGGCCTGAACCCCGCCTTTGTGGCCGGCGACCTCATGGTCATCACCGACCACATCAACTTCATGGGCGCCAACCCCTTGCGCGGGCCGAACGACGACCGGCTGGGCCCGCGCTTCCCGGACATGGTCGGGACGTACACCGAAGCGCTCCGCGAGCTCGCGCACTCGGTCGACCACGACTTGCGCGAAGGCGTCTACGTCGCCGTCGCCGGTCCGAACTACGAGACGCCCGCGGAGCTCCGGATGATGCGCGGTTGGGGCGCCGACGCGGTCGGCATGAGCACCGTGCCCGAGGTCCTCGTCGCGCGGCACGGCGGGATGCGCATCCTCGCGATCGCGACCGTGACGGACATGGCGACCGGCATCCCGGGACAGATCGACCACGTCACCGCGGAACAGGTCCTCGCGGTCGCGAACCGGGCGGGGAAGCGCCTCGGCGAGCTCATCAAGGGCGTGATCGCCAAGCTCTGATGGCGCTCCGCGTCGTCGAGCTCATCGAGCGCAAGCGCGACGGCGGGAAGCTCAGTGCCGAGGAGATCGAGGCGCTCGTCCTCGGCTACACCAAGGGCGAGGTCCCCGACTACCAGATGGCCGCGTTCTGCATGGCCGTCGTGTGGCGGGGCATGGACGCGGCGGAGACCGCGGCGCTGACGTCCGCGATGGTCGGTTCCGGCGAGCGGCTCGACCTCTCGCGGTTCGGCCGCGTCGTGGACAAGCATTCGACCGGCGGCGTCGGCGACAAGACGACGCTCGTCGTCGGGCCGCTCGTCGCCGCATGCGGTGCGCCGGTCGCGAAGATGAGCGGCCGCGGCCTCGGCTTCTCCGGCGGCACGCTCGACAAGCTCGAGTCGATCGCGGGCTACCGCGTCGACCTCTCGACCGCGGAGTTTCTCGCGCAGCTCGGGCGGATCGGCATCGTCGTGACGGGCCAGACAGCCGACCTCGCGCCGGCCGACGGGCTGCTCTACGCGCTGCGCGATACGACGGGCACGGTCCCGTCCATCCCGCTCATCGCCTCGAGCGTGATGTCCAAGAAGATCGCCGCGGGCGCGCACGCCGTCGTCCTCGACGTGAAGGTCGGCAGCGGCGCGTTCATGAAGGATCTCGCGCAGGCGCGTGCGCTCGCGAAGGCGATGGTGGCCATCGGCGTGGCGCACGGCCTCGCCGTGACGTGCGAGCTCACCGACATGGAACAGCCGCTCGGCCGAGCGGTGGGGAACAGCCTCGAGATCTCCGAAGCGATCGCGGCGCTCCGCGGGGAGGGCCCGCCCGACCTCGTCCGCCTCGCGCGGGTGGCCGGCGCGGAGATGCTCGTGCGCGCACGACGCGCGCGCGACACCAGGGCGGGCCTCGCGAAGATCGACCGCGCGCTCGACGACGGCAGCGGCCTCGCGAAATTCCGGGAGCTCGTCGCCGCGCAAGGTGGTGACCCGAAGGTGGTGGACGATCGGGCGCGGCTGCCGCGCGCCCCGCGGGTCGAGACGCTCCGCGCGGCACGGACCGGCTACGTGGCGGCCATCGCCGCGGACGGCGTGGGGATCGCCTCCGTACGTCTGGGCGCGGGGCGCGAGAAGAAAGGCGATCCGATCGACAACCGGACGGGGATCGTGCTCCACGCGAAGGTCGGCGACCGGGTCGAGCGCGGGCAGCCGTACGCGGACGTGCACGTCGCGGGGAAGCCGGGCGACGCCGACGCGATCGGTATGGTGCGCGACGCCTTCCGCTGGAGCGCGCGTCGCGTCGCGCCGCGTCGGCTCATCCTCGGTCGCATCGCGGGCCGCGCGGATTAGCTCGCCGGCGTCGGCGTGCTAGCCGGCCCGCTTCGACGCGGGGCGCTTGGCCGCGCCGCGCGTCGCGGCTTCGACGCTCGCTCGCAGCACCGCCATGAGGTCGCCGATGGCCGCGTCGCCGGTCGTCTCGACGGCCGTGGCGGGCGCCGCCGGCGGCTTCGCTTTCAGAAGGCCGAGCAGCTCCTCGCGGTACGCGTCGGCGTGACGCGACGGGGACCACGCCGTCGCCAGCGCGGCGATGAGGCGCTGGGCCGTCTTCACCTCGCGCTCGGAGACGGCGAGATCCGAGAGCCCGGCGGTCAGCTGCTCGGGGCTGCGAACCTCGTCCGCGAAGAAGAGCGTCTCGAGGGCGAGAGCCTGCTCCAGGGGCCGGATCGCGACGAGGTGCGGCTTGGTGCGGAGCACGAAGCGACCGATGCCGACCATTCCCGCGGCCTGCATGGCGCGAAGGAGGAGCAGGTAGGGCTTCTCGGCACCGGCGCCGCGGACCGGCCCCACGTGATAGCTCTTCTCGTAGAAGACGGGATCGATCTCCGCCAGGTGCACGAACTCCTCGATCGCGATCGTCCGGCTTCTCTCCGGGGCGATCGAGACCAGCTCGGGCTCGGAGACCGTCACCAGGTCGCCGCTCGGGAGCTCGACGCCCCGCACGACGTCAGCGGCTTCGACCGGCCGCGCCGCAGGCGGCGGTCCGCCCGAAACCGGTCGCGCGACGGGGCCGGGCGGCCGGGACGTCGCGTCATCCGCCACGAGCGGAGCGGCCTCCGGCTCGAACGTCGCGGCGTCCTCGGTCCGGGTGACGCGCTCGTAGCGCACGCGTTTGCCCGTGCGCCGGTCGTAGAGATGGAAACGCACGTCCTTCGGCTCGGTCGCGGGATAGAGCCGCACCGGGATGTTCACCAGGCCGAAGCTGATGCTGCCCGTCCATACCGCTTGTCCCATCGCCGCCCCTCGCACCCCTGATCGCGGAGTGCCGCGGCGTGATTCTCGCAGGAATCAGCCGCCTAGACTCGAACGCAAGTGATCGCCCGAGGCGCCGGCGGCCCGTTCGGCGGACCGCAGGGGCCATACCTCTTCGTCCTCATCCTCCTGCTCCTCGCATTCCTCACCGGCGGACTGGCGTCGCCGATCCGCAACGCGGCGAACGACCCCATCGGCTTCATCGGCTTCATCGTGGCGATCGTCCTCGGCATCACGGTCCACGAGTTCATGCACGCGTACACCGCGCACCGCCTCGGCGACGACACCGGACGTCTGATGGGCCGGATGAGCCTCAACCCGATGGCGCACCTCGACATCTTCGGCTCGTTCCTGCTCGTCATCGCCGGGTTCGGCTACGGGAAACCCGTCCCGGTCAACGAGGCTCGGCTGCGAGGAGGCCGCACGTCGTGGGCGCTCGTCGCGGTCGCCGGGCCACTCACGAACCTCGCGCTGGCGCTGCTCTGCGCGCTGCCGATCCGGCTCGGCGCGCAGGATCTCCTCGGCGGCGACTACTTCGCGATCCTCGGCGCGATCGTCTTCTACAACCTCGTGCTCTGCTTCTTCAACCTCGTCCCGATCCCGCCGCTCGACGGCTCGCGCGTCGTCTACGCGCTCCTGCCGCCCCAGCAGGCGTACACCTGGCGCACGTTCGAGGCCTACGGCCCGATCATCCTCATGCTCATCTTCTTCTTCGCCTTCCGGATCCTCGCGGCGATCGTGTTCACGCCCGCGAACGCCCTCACGGTCTTCCTGCTCGGCGGCCGGATCTGAGCGCGGACCTGCGCCACCGGCTCCAGCAGACGGTCCGCTACCTGGGGGCCGCCGGCGCCGACGAGCGACACGCGAACGAGACCGCGCGCATCCTCCGGGCCCTCGGCGCGGACCACGAGCTCGTCGCCGCGGGGCTCCTCCACGACCGCGCGAAGCCCGCCGGCACGCTCCTCTGGCACCGCGCGGCGAGCGTGCTCCTCGCGCTCCTCGCGCCGCGCGTTCGCGCTCGCCTCGCCAGTGGCGACTCGACGTTCGCGCGCTACCTGGACCACGCGCGCCGTGGCGCGGAGCTCGCGCGCGACGACGGCGCGTCGGAGCGCGTCGTGCGCCTCATTGCCCGTCACCACGAGCGGCCCGAGACCGACGACGAGCGGCTTCTCGCGCGCGCCGACCGCGAGGCGCTGCCGTGATGGAGTCGCAGGCGCCGCGCGTCACGGTCGAGGGTTTCGACGGCCCGCTCGACCTGCTCCTCGAGCTCGTCGAGGAGAAACGCCTCGACATCCTGACCGTGCGCCTCGGCGACCTCGCCGACGCGTACCTCGCGCGCGTGCGCGCGCTCGAGGCGCTGCCGGCGGAGGAGGTCTCGGCGTTCCTCGCGCTCGCGTCGCGCCTCGTGCTCCTGAAGGCGCGCAGCCTGCTGCCATCGCTCGAGCCGTTGCCGGTCGAGGAGGGCGAGACGGAAGAAGAGCTCCGCGCGCGGCTCCTCGAGTACGCGGTCGTGCGCGAGCGCGCCGACGCGCTCGGCGACCGTCTTCGCGCGGGAGAGCGCGCGTTCCACCGCGAGGGCGGCACGGTCGAGCTGCCACCGCGCGGCGGTGAGATCGAGGCGCTCGCGTCCGCCTTCTCGCGCGTGCTCGCGCTCGCGGCACGCCACCGCGAGGAGGACATCGTCGCGCCGGCCGAGCGCTACTCAGTCGAGCAGCGCACCGCGGAGATCGAGGAGCTCGTCGCGGCGCAGGCGGAGGTGAGCTTCGCTACGCTCCTCGGTGCCTCGCCGACGGTCGGCTTCGCGGTCGTCACGTTCATCGCGCTGCTCGACCTGTACCGGCGCCTCGTCGTCGACTTGCGCCAGGACGAGCTCTTCGGCGAGATCCTCATCACCAGGAGGGAGCCCGCATCCGCACCCAGCTAGCGAACGCCCTGGAGGCGATCCTCTTCGTCGCGGAGAAGCCCGTGTCGCGAGGCGAGCTCGCGCGCGTCGCCGGAGCGACGCCGCGCGGGGTGGAGACCGCGCTCGCCGAGCTCGGCGCGTCGTATGAGGGCACCGGGCTGCGCCTCCAGAACGCGGGGGACGAGTGGCAGATCGTCACCGCGCCCGACCACGCGCCGCAGGTCGCCGCGTATCTGGGCGCCGACCGCTTGCGGCTCTCGCCCGCGTCGCTCGAGACCCTCGCCGTGGTCGCGTACCGCCAGCCGGTCACTCGCGCGGAGGTGGAGGCGATCCGCGGCGTGAACTGCGACCAGACGATCTACACGCTCTCCTCGCGGCGGCTCATCGAGGAGCGCGGGCGCAAGGAGACCGCCGGCCGGCCGATCCTCTACGGGACGACATGGGAGTTCCTCGAGTGCTTCGGACTGGGGAGCCTGCACGAGCTGCCACGCGCGCTTACGCCGGAGGGCGCGGTCTTGGAGAGCGTCGCGGGCCGGGGGGCAGCGACCCCCGACAGGTGATCCGCCTCCAGAAAGCTCTCGCCGACCGCGGCGTCGCCTCGCGGCGCGCCGCCGAAGCGCTCATCGCCGGCGGGCGCGTGCGGGTGGACGGCCGCCTCGTCACCGAGCTCGGCACGAAGGTCGGCCCGGGCGCACGCATCAGCGTGGACGAGCGCCCCGTGGCGGCGGCGCCGCGACGGCGCTACATCGTGGTGAACAAGCCGCGCGGCGTCGTGTCGACCGCGCGCGACGAGCGGGGCCGCCGGACCGTGGTCGAGCTCCTCGGCGCGCGCGAGCGCCTCTATCCGGTCGGTCGTCTGGACGCGGACTCGGAGGGGCTCCTGCTCCTCACGAACGACGGCGACTGGGCCGACCGCGTGCTTCATCCGCGCTATGGACACGAGCGCGAGTACGAGGTCCAGCTGGCGGGCGAGGCGCCGGCGAGCGCGCTCGCGGCGCTGCGCCGCGGGGTCCGGCTCGACGAGGGCGTCGCGCGCGCGGCCGAGATCCGCGTCGTGGGCCGCTCGCGCCTCCGTCTCGTGCTGCGGACGGGCTGGAAGCGCCAGGTCCGCCGCATGTGCACCGCGGTGGGCCTTCGTGTCCTCCGGCTGCGCCGCGTGCGCATGGGCCCGCTGCTGCTTGGCCGATTGCGCGAGGGCGCGTGGCGCGAGCTCAGCCCGCGCGAGGTGCGGGCGCTCGGAGGCGGCTAGTGGCGAGGGTGCGGACCATCGCGATCGACGGCCCTGCCGGGGCGGGGAAGAGCACGATCGGGGCGCTCGTCGCCGAACGCCTCGGCTACCTGTTCCTCGACACGGGCGCGATGTACCGCGCCGTCGCGCTCGCGGCGCTGCGGCGCGCGGTCGACCCGGACGACGCCGAGACGCTCGCGCGCCTCGCCCGAGCGGTCCTCATCTCGATCGGCCCGCCGACGGTGCGCGACGGCCGCGCCTACACCGTGCTCCTCGACGGCGCGGACGTGACCTGGGCGATCCGCGCCGCCGACGTCGACCGGGTGGTGTCGCAGATCGCGCGCGTCCCCGCCGTGCGCTCCGCGATGGTGGAGCAGCAGCGCGCTCTCGCGTCGCGCGGACGCATCGTCATGGTCGGCCGCGACATCGGGACGGTCGTGCTGCCGGACGCCGAGCGGAAGATCTTCCTCACCGCGTCGGCCGCCGAGCGGGCGCGGCGGCGGGAGGAGGAGCTCGCGGCGCGCGGCGAGCACCGGCTGCGGCCGGAGCTGCTCGCGGAGATCCTCCACCGCGACGAGCTCGACAGCCACCGCGTCGTCGCCCCGCTGCGCGCGGCCGACGACGCGATGATCGTCGAGACGGACGGCATGTCCGTCCGCGAGGCGCTCGGCCGCGTGCTCTCGCTCGTCCAGCGCCCGGTCGCGACATGAGCGCGGTGTTCGCGGGAGCCCCCGTCCTGCCGCAGGAGCGCCTCTGGCTCTGGCGCGCGGGCTATCCGCCGGTCCGCGCGATCGCGAGCTTCCTGGCCCCGTGGCGCATCGAAGGCGCGGATCGCATCCCGGCGCACGGCGCGTTCATCGTCATCACGAACCACGTCAACTGGAAGGACCCGCCCTGGATCGAGTTCGCGCTCGGCCGCGCGATCCGCTACATGGCCAAGCGCGAGCTCTTCGCGGTCCCGGTCATCGGCTTCGTCCTGCGCGGCATCGGGTGCTTTCCCGTGCGCCGCGGCGAGGCCGATCGCGGCGCCCTCGCGATCGCGCTCTCGGTGCTCGCCGCCGGACAGCCGCTCGGGTACTTCCCGGAAGGACACCGCAGCGAGAGCGGCGCGCTCATCCGCGCGAAGCCGGGGATCGCGCACATCGCGCTGCGTTCGGGCGCGCCGATCCTTCCGATCGCCGTCGTCGGGACGCCGCGGGCGCGGCTGGGCCGCTTCTGGCGCCGCGACATCACCATCCGCGTAGGCGAGCCCTTCGTCGCGCAGGATCTCCGCGACGGGCCCCGCGGCGATCCGCAGGCCGTCGCCGACGCGATCATGCGACGCGTCGCGGCGCTCCTCCCCGCCGAGATGCGCGGGGTGTACGCGACATGAGCCGTGCACGCAAGGCTCGCGGCGTCCTTTCGATCGCTTTTCTCGTGGTATTCGCAGCCTGGATATGGCTCGAGCCAAACCGATCTGAGTCGCCCGTTATAGCTCTTGCGACTGTCGTTCTGGCACTGGTTCTCGGGCTGGGTGCTTGGCCTGTACATCGCCGTGTCATCGGGTGGCCATGGCTGGCTTACTGGTTGGGCATCGTGATCGTTCCAGTAGCGGTTCTCACGAGGATTTCGCCGGGACCGTGGGATGCCGCTCGCTATGTCTTCACGCTGTTCGCCATCGTCGGCGTTGCCGCGATCTGGCTGGGACCAGTGAATCCACGGACCCGAAAACCGAGAACGGGCGCGAGATCCCCCTAGTCGAGGATCCCCGCGAAGCGGCGGACGAGCTCGATGATGTCGTCCGAGAGCGCGCGCGGCCCGTGGAGCGCGTCCGCGAGCGTGGCGACCTCGATGCGGCCGCCACGCTGCACCGGAAGCACGCCGGAGCGTCCGGCGATCGCCAGGTCGGCCGCGGCGTTCCCAAAGCGCGTCGCGCGAAGACGGTCGACGGCGGTGGGGGACCCGCCCCGCTGCAGATGCCCGAGCACGACCTGACGAGCCTCGATGCCGGTGCGCTGCTCGATGTGCCGCGCGAGGACCGCGCCGATCGCGCGCTGGTCGAGGCGGACATGGCCGAACGCGTCGCGGTCGACCGCGGTCTGCGCCTCGAGGCCGTCGATCTCGGCGGCCTCGGACACGACGACGAGGATGTCGAGGTCCCCGAGCGAGCGCCGGCGCTTCACCGTGCGCGTGACGTCGTCGCTCGTCACCCGGATCTCGGGGACGAGGACGAGGTCCGCGCCGCCGGCGAGACCGCCGAACGCCGCGACCCAGCCGGTGTCGCGGCCCATGGCCTCGACGACGACGACGCGGTGGTGCGCGCTCGCGGTCGTGCGCAGGCGATCGAGCGCGTCGGCGACGACCGTGACCGCGGTATCGAAGCCGATGCAGAAGTCCGTCTCCGCGAGGTCGTTGTCCACGGTCTTCGGCACGCCGACGACCGCGACGCCCTGCTCGTGGAGCCACTGCGCCACGCCCAGCGTGTCGTTGCCGCCGACCGCGACGAGCGCGTCGAGGCGGAACCGGCGGATGCCGTCGAGGACGGCGCGCCGGCTCGCGTCATCCTTTCGTGGATCGGTGCGCGAGGTCCCGAGGATCGTGCCGCCCTCGCCGAGTATCGCGGCGACGTCGCGCGCCACGAGCACGCGCGGCGCGGCCTCGCCGAGGAGGCCGGCCCAGCCGTCCCCGATCCCGAACGTCTCGTGCCCGAGCGCGGTCGCGCGGAGGACGACGGCGCGGATCGCGGCGTTGAGCCCGGGTGCGTCGCCACCGCCGGTGAGGATGCCGATCCGCATGAGCGCAAGTGTGAGCCGTCAGCGCATCGCGCGACGGGACCTAGACTTGAGGGCGTGGAAGTCCTCCTCGCCCGAGAGAACGGGTTCTGTTTCGGCGTCAAGAAGGCCGTCGAGCTGACCGAGGCCGCGGCCGAGACGGGCAAGCCCGTCTACAACCTCGGTCAGGTCGTCCACAACCCCAAGATCAGCGAGCGTCTCGCGGCGCGCGGGGTGACGGTCATCAAGGACCCGGCCGAGGCGAAGGAGGGCGTCATCGTCATCCGCGCGCACGGCGTCCCCCCTGAGACGCGCGCGAAGATCGAGGCGCAGGGCCTGGAGTGCGTCGACGCGACGTGCTCGCTCGTCCTCCGCGCGCAGCGCTTCACCAAGCAGCTCGCCGACGAGGGCTACACGGTGATCATCCTCGGCACGCCGGAGCATCCCGAGGTCGTCGGCCTCCGCGGCTTCGCGCCGAACGCGATCGTCGTCGAGACGAAGGACGAGTGGGAGAAGCTCCCGCGGATGAAGAAGGCGGGCGTCGTCTCGCAGTCGACGCAGCCGCCGTGGGCGTTCAAGGACCTCGTCGCGCACGTCGCGGAGATCGCCCAGGAGACGAAGGTCTTCAACACCGTGTGCCCGGTCACCGTGAAGCGTCAGCACGCGGCCTCCGAGCTCGCCGAGCAGGTGCGGACGATCATCGTCGTCGGCGGCAAGAACTCCGCGAACACGAGGGAGCTCGTGAACCTCGCGAAGATGCAGGGCCGCAACGCGTACCACATCGAGCACGCCGACGAGCTCCGACCCGAGTGGCTCGCCGGGGAGACGCGTGTGGGTCTCATCGGCGGCTGCTCGACGCCGATGGACACGCTCATCGAAGTGAAGGAGCGGGCGGAGGCGATCGCCGCCTAGGCTTACCGCCATGGCGCGCGCTCTCGTCGCGGTCGTCGGGCGGCCCAACGTCGGGAAGTCGACGCTCTTCAACCGCCTCATCGGCGACCGCCTCGCGATCGTCGAGGACGAGCCCGGAACGACGCGCGACCGCCTCTACGCGACGACGGAGTGGCGCGGCCGCGAGTTCACGCTCGTCGACACCGGCGGCCTCGTCGATCCGGGGGGGCCGCGGCCCCCCCGAGAACCCCCCCAAGATCTCGAGGACTCCGTGCGCCGCCAGGCGGAGGCCGCGATCGACGAGGCCGACGTCGTGCTCTTCGTCGTCGACGCGCAGGCCGGGATCATCCCCGTCGAGCACGACGTCGCCGACCGCCTCCGCCGCAGCCGTAAGCCGGTGGTGCTCGCGGCGAACAAGACCGACTCCTGGCGGAGCGAGGCGCAGGCCGCGGAGTTCTATTCGCTCGGGCTCGGAGACCTCCACACGGTCTCGGCGATCCAGGGCACCGGCACCGGCGACCTGCTCGACGCGATCGTGTCGAGGTTGCCGAAGGAGCAGGAGGCGACGCCGGAGACGACCGACGTACGCATCGCCATCCTCGGCCGGCCGAACGTCGGGAAGTCGAGCTTCCTCAACACGCTGGCGCGCGAGGAGCGCGCGGTCGTGAACGAGCAGCCGGGGACCACGCGCGACACCGTCGACACGGTCATCGAGCGCCAAGGCCGGCGGATCGTGCTCGTGGACACCGCGGGGATCCGCCGGCGGGGGCGCATCGACGAGGGAATCGAGAAGTTCGCGTTGCTCCGCACCGTGCGGGCGCTCGAGCGGGCCGACGTCGCGATCCTCCTCACGGACGCGACGGAAGGCCTGACCGCCCAGGACGTGCACATCGCCGGCTACGCCCTCGAGGCCTTCGTCGGCCTCGTGCTCGCCGTGAACAAGTGGGACCTCGTCGACCGCGGTGCGGAGACGACCGCGGCGGTCGAGCGTGAGATCGCGCGGGAGTTCCACTTCGCGCCCTGGCTGGGCCATCGCTTCGTCTCGGCGAAGACCGGGCGCGGCGTGGAGGAGGCGCTCGCCGACGCGGTCGCGGTCTCGGACGAGCGGCGGAGGCGCATATCGACGGCGGACCTCCACAAGCTGCTCGTCGAGGCCGTCGCAGCCCATCCGCCTCCGACGGACAAGGGTCGCGAGGTACGCTTCCATCACGTGACGCAGGCGAAGGCACCCGCGCCGACGTTCGTCTTCTTCGTGGATCGTCCCGCCGCGGTGCACTTCTCGTACGTGCGCTACCTCGAGAACGAGATCCGGCGGCGCTTCGGCTTCCACGGCACGCCGCTGCGCATCGAGCTCCGCGGAGCGCGCGAGTGATGGGCGACTCGCCGGCCACGCTCGCGGCGCTCGGCTTCGTCGGTCTCGTGGGCTATCTCGTCGGCTCGATCTCGAGTGGCTACATCGTGGGCCGGATCTACCGCAACGTCGATCTGCGGACGGTGGGGTCGGGATCCACGGGCGCAACGAACACATTCCGCACCCTCGGCACCGGCGCGGGCGTGCTCGTGGCGGTGCTCGACATCTTGAAGGGCGCGGGCGCCGTGGTGTTCGCGCAGCTCATCTTCCCGACAGGGTCGGATCTGCGGCCGCTCGCCGAGGCGGTCGCGGCGGTGACGGCCGTGGCCGGTCATTGCTGGCCGGTCACCCTGCGCGGACGGGGCGGCCGTGGCGTGGCGACCGGATTCGGCGCGCTGCTCTTCGTCGCCACGCCGGCCTGGGCGACGGCGGTCGCCTTCTTCGCGATCGCGCTCGCGCTCACCCGCATGGTGTCGGTCGGCTCGCTCTCGTCGGTCGTCGGCGCGCTCGTCGGGTATCTGCTCTTCAGCGCGACGGGCTGGCTCGAGTTCAACTGGGCGACGCTGGCGTTCATCCTCGTTGGCGGTTCGGTCGTCTTCATCCGCCATCTGCCGAACATCGCGCGGATCATTCGTGGCGTCGAGCCGCGCGTGGGCGGCGCATGACGGTCGCGGTCCTGCAGGCAGGATCGTGGGGCACCACGCTCGCGACGATCCTCGCGCGAGACGGCGGCAAGGACGTCATCCTCTGGACCCGCGACGACCTCCACGCGCGGGAGATCGCCGCGCATCGCGAGAACCGGCGCTACCTGCCGGGCATCCGCGTGCCGGACAGCGTGACCGTGACGGCGGACCTCGAGCGGGCCATGAGCGCCGACGATGTCATCGTCACCGCGCCGAGCCTCGGGGTCCGCGCGCTGCGTGACCGCGTCGCGCCCCTCCTGGGCACGCGACACCGTCTCCTTTCGGCCACGAAGGGTCTGAACGACGACGGCCGGCGCATGAGCCAGCTCTGGGCGGAGGCCCTGGCGCCCGATCGGGTCGCGGTGCTGTCGGGGCCGAACATCAGCCGCGAGATCGCCGCCGGCCTGCCGGCGCCCACGGTCGTCGCCTCGGTCGAGCCCGCGACGGCGCGGCACTTCCAGGAGCTCGTCGGGACCCGCATGTTCCGCCCGTACACGAACGTCGACGTCGTCGGTGTCGAGCTCTGCGGGGCGCTGAAGAACATCGTCGCGCTCGGCGCGGGCGCGATCGATGGCATGGGCTACGGCGAGAACGCGAAGGCGGGATTCGTCACGCGCGGCCTCGCCGAGATCGCGCGCTACGGCTTCACCGAAGGCGCGAATCCGCTGACGGTCGCCGGGCTGGCGGGCTTCGGCGACCTCGTCGCGACGTGCACGAGCAAGCACTCGCGGAACCGCACCGTCGGCGAGCTCCTGGCGCGCGGCGTCCCGCTCGCGGCGATCCCCGAGCGCATCGGGGGTCAGATCGCCGAAGGCATCACGACGACGCGAGCGACCTACCTCGCGGCGAAGCGCAAGGGCGTGACGATGCCGATCACCGAGCAGACGCACTTCGTCCTCGCGGAGGGAAAGCCGATCCGCGAGGCGATGCGCGACCTCATGGAGCGGGAGCGCGGCGAGGAGGTGGCGGGGCCGCTCGCGGAGATCTCGCGGCTCCTCCAGACGTTCGCCGCGGCCCAGCGCGAAGAGACCGCTTCGCGCGCGCGAGACTAGCTAAACGATCCGCACCGCCGCGATCGCTGCTGTGCTCGCCCTCGCGCTCGCTGGGTGCGAGGCGCCGCCGCCCCCGCCACCTCTCGTGGCGACGCCGACGCCCCAGCACGCGATCAACGTGCTCGTGAGCCGGCAGGACGGTACGCCGGTCCCGGGCGCCGCGGTCTGCGCGGCACCGACGTCAGGGGAGGAGCGCTGCACCGAATCCGGTCCGGCGGGGGCCGCGTCGCTCGTCGTGCGCGCGGCGACGTACACGATCCGCGTGACACCGCTGCCCGGCCAGCGCCTCGCGCCCGATCGTCGGCCGGTCGACGCGATCGGTGGCGACGCGACGGTCGCCGTCCGTCTCGAGCCGCGATCGTTCATCACGGGCACCGTGCGGGACGACGCCGGCGCCGTCGTGGCCGGCGCGGAGGTCTGCGCGCATCCGCCGTCGACGACGATCGATCCGACCTGCGCGAAGAGCGGCGCCGGCGGCGCATTCAGCCTCGCGGTCCGCTCGGACGTGTACAAGCTCGACGCGAGCGGGCCGGCGGGCGCGCGCCTCATCACGCAGTGGGCGCGCGGCCGGCTGAACAGCGGGGAGGCCGACGTCTTCGACGTGCGGACCGACGACGCGAGCGGCGTCGACATCACGCTCGTCAAGGGCGTCCTCCTTCGCGGGACGATCCGCTCGGGCGCCGGGGTGGTCGAGAACGCCCAGGTGTGCACGAAGACCCTCGCGGCGCCGCTCCCGCTCGACTGCGAGCGCACGAAGAAGGACGGGAGCTACCAGGCGCTCGTCGAGCCCGGCCAGTACTACGTGTGGGTCGTCCCGCCGGACAACGTGCGGCTCATCCCGCTCTGGTACCCCTCGGCGCTCGAAGGCGTCGGCGCGGTCGCGCTCACCATCACCGCCGACCGGACGATCGACATGACGCTCCCCATCGGACCGCAGCTGCGGGGAACAGTCCGCACGACCGACGGCGTCCCGCTCGCCGGGGCCCTCGTTTGCGTCGACACGCCGTTCCCGACGGGCCGGATCTGCCGGCCGACCTCGGTCGACGGCGGCTACGTCGTGACGACGCGGCCCGAGACCTACACGGTGCAGGTGCTCCCGCCCGACGGGAGCGACGTGGTCGCCGAGTACTTCGCCGGGAAGACCACCTGGATCGACGCCGACGAGGTCCGGATCGGACCGGGCGATCGCTCGCTCGACATCACGGTCACGCGAGGCGTGCGCGTCGAGGGAAGGATCCGCGACACGCGCGGCGTGCCGCTCGAGGGTGCCAGCGTCACGCTGAGCGACGCGCGCGGGTTCGCCGCCGGGGGCGAGACCGACCCGACGGGCCATTACGGGTTCGCGGTGCGGCCGGGCCAGTACACCGTCGACGCCTTCGCGCCGTTCCGGAGCGAGCTCCTCTCGGTCGAAGGGAAGACCATCGACGTCACCGGCTTCACGGTCTACGACGTCACGCTTCCCGACGCGTCTCCCTAGTCGGCGCTATAACCGTCGCAGTACCAAACACGGGGGGAGATCATGTTGCTCACTCGTCTGCTCAAGCCGTCGCTCGTCGCGTACGCCCACTGCGATCTGCCCTGCGGCGTCTATGACCCGGACCAGGCGCGGGTGGAGGCCGAGTCCGTGTACAAGACGCTCGAGAAGTACCACGCCTCCACGGACGAGCACTTCAAGGCCCGCGCGATCCAGGTGAAGGAAGAGCGCGCCGAGCTCGCGAAGCACCACATCGACGTCCTGTGGAGCGATTACTTCAAGCCCGAGCACGTGCAGAAGTACCCGGAGATCACGGACCTCTGCTGGAAGGCCGCGAAGCAGTGCTCGAAGGTCAAGCAGTCCCTCGACATCAACGAGGCGAAGACGCTGCTCGACCTCATCGACAAGATCGGCGACGTGTGGACGAAGGCCGGCGGGCCGACGGCCACGCGGATGGCCAAGCAGATGGCCCGGGCCTAGGTGCTGCGGCGCGTCGCCGTCGCGGGCTCCAGCATGGAGCCGGCGCTCCGCGACGGCGACTGGCTGCTCGCGCTGCCGCTCCGGCGCTCGCCACGCGTGGGGGAGGTGGTCCTCGCGCGCGACCCGCGCGCTCCCGAACGGCTCCTGCTGAAGCGCGTCGCGGCCGTCGGCGACGGCCGTTGCACGCTTCTCGGCGACCGGCCCGAGGCGAGCACCGACAGCCGCCAGTTCGGCCCGGTACCGCTGGGGGACGTCGTCGCACGGGCGGTCTTCCGCTACGCGCCGCTCGGTCGGCTCGGGAAGTTACGCGACCGTGACTAACATGGAGCGATGGCCGAGGTCACGTGCGCGCGCTGCGGCAAGGTCCGGGAGGGTGCGGGCAAGGTAGGGCTTCCCGGCTCGCTCGGTGCCGATGTCGAGGCGCGCATCTGCGCGGAGTGCTGGCGCGAATGGCTCGCGACCCAGATCCGCGTCATCAATCACTACGGCCTCCGCCCTGCGACGCGTGAAGACCGCGAGAAGCTCTACGAGCTGACTCGCGAGTTCCTGCACCTCGCGGCATGACCACCGACGGAGGATCGATGGAAACGACGGTCACGACTTCCACGCAGGCCGAGACCAAGACCGACAGCGGGGTCTACGTGTACTCCATCATCGAGTTGTCCGAGCCGCGCACCTTCGGCAAGATCGGTATCGGCGGCCGCGGCGACGAGGTGTACACGGTCCATTACCGCGACCTCGCGGCCGTCGTGAGCCGCGCTCCCCTCCAGGTCTACGACCCCACGCGCGAGAACGCGCTCACGCACGAGCACGTGAACGAGGTCGTCATGATCGACAACGGCTTCACGCCGGTGCCGATGAGCTTCGGGACGCTCTTCAAGACCGAGGGCGACACGGTCGAGTTCCTGAAGGACACGTACGACGCGCTGCGCGACGTCCTCTTGAAGATGAAGGACAAGCTCGAGGTCGGTCTCAAGGTCAACTGGGACCGCGAGAAGGTGCTCGAGGAGATCGAGCAGGAGAACGAGGAGCTGCGGCGGCTCAAGGCCGAGATCGAGTCGAACCAGCAGACGTCGACGTACTTCGCGCGCATGCAGCTCGGCCGGCTGGTCGAGCAGGCCCTCGCGGACAAGGCGGACGCCTACGTCCGCGAGATCTACGACCAGCTCCGCGAGGCGGCGATCGCCTCGCGGTCGAACAAGGTCATCGGCGACAAGATGATCATGAACGCGGCGTTCCTCGTCGGGCGCGACCACCGCGAGACCTTCGACGCGAAGATCCACGACATCAGCAAGCAGTACGAGGGCAAGCTGACGTTCCGCGAAACGGGGCCGTGGCCGCCGTACAACTTCGTCACGATCCGACTGCAGCTCGAGCGCTCCGCGGGGGTCTAGCCCCTGGTCATCTTCAAATTGCTGGCGCTTCCGGTGACCGCTCCGGCGGCCGGGATCCGCTACTGCCTCGAGAAGGTCGTGGAGTTCGCCGAGCAGCAGATGACCGACGACGAGCCTGTCCGCGAGGAGCTGATGGCGCTCGCGCTCGAGCTCGAAGAGGGCCGCATCGGCGAGGCGGAGCACGCGGAGCGCGAGAAGGCGCTCCTCGCGCGGCTGCGGGAGATCCGCGAGTACCGCAAGCAGGCCGCGCGCGAGGCCGCCGAGGCGAGCGCGCCAGCGGAGGGCGAGGAGCGCAGCGTCGTGATCGAGCTGCCCGAAGAGCTCGAGGACCGGTGAGCGATCTCCGGTACCTCTACGCGATCGCCGGAGCGGAGAACGCGAGGGCGATCGCCGAGAGCGAGCTGCGTGGCGTCGAGGGCGGCCGGGTGACCGCCGTGGTCGAGGCCGCGCTCTCCGGGGCGACGAGCACCGTGCGGGCGAGCGACTACGACGAGGCTCCGCTGAACGAGCACCTGCGCGATCTCGACTGGCTCGCGCCGCGCGCGGCGGCGCACCAGGAAGTGAATGGCCGGCTGCACGAGCTCCTCGACGCGGTCGTGCCCGTCTCGTTCGGCGCGATCTATCGCGACGACGACGGCGTGCGCGCGCTCCTGCGCTCGCGCGCCGGGGAGCTCGCCGAGCGGCTCGCGTCGCTTCGCGGGCGGTCGGAGTGGATCGTCTCGATCGAGCGTGACGCTGGGCGGCCGTCGGAGAGCGACGCGCTCGGCGCCCTCGAGCGCGAGATCGCCGGCGCTCCGCCGGGTCGCGCGTTCCTCCTCGGCAAGCGCCGCGAGGAGGTCGTCCGCGACGAGCGCCGCGAGCGAGACGCGACCATCGCCGCGGTCGCCGAGGCGGCGGTCGGCACGATAGCGGAGCGCGTGTACCGCGAGCCGCTCATCGAAGGCGCGGAGACCCCCGCGGTCGCGCGGTTCAGCGTGCTCGTGCCGCGCGATCGCCAGCCCGACCTCGCGAGTGCGGTCCGCGAGCTCGAGCGAAGCCACGAGGGCGGCGGCTACCGCGTGCGCCTCTCGGGTCCGTGGCCGGCGTACCGCTTCGGCGGCCTCGAGTGAGCGTCCAGCCGCTGGCGCCGTCGGATGCGTCGCTCCTCGAGCTCGTCGATCGCCTGCTGAACAAGGGCGTGGTGCTCATCGGCGAGGCGACCATCTCCGTCGCCGGGGTCGACCTCATCTATCTCGGTCTGAACCTCGTCCTCTCGTCGGTCGACGCGCTGGAGCGCCCGCGCGGGGGGCCCGCGGGAGGCGGGGGCTCCTCGGGGGGCGGAGCTCCCCGGACCTGATGAGGCTCATCGCTCACGCGATCACGCCCGCCCCGCGCCCGCGCGTCGCGGTGAGGGGGCTGCGGGGCCGGCCCCTCGAGTGGCTCGAGAGCGCCGGGCTCGGCATATGGAGCACGCGCTGGGATACGGCGGAGCCCCTCGCGCGCGAGGACGTGCTCGACCATCACCGCGTCATCGAGGGGATCTGCGCGGCGACGCCGTGCCTCCCCGTGCGGTTCGGCACCGCGTTCGCGGACGCGGCGGCGGCTCGCGCGACGCTCGACCGGCGAAGCGACGCCCTGCGCGACGCACTCGCGCGCGTCAGCGGGCGCTCTGAGATCGCGGTCACGCTCCTCTGGCGCGAGCCGTCGGGGGACTCTGCCCCGCGGCCGCCGGTCGATGACGCCGCCGGCACCGGACGACGATTCCTCGAGGAGCGCCAAGCCCGCTGGTCGGCGTCGGACGCGCGGCGCCGACAGGCGGCGGAGCTGGTGGAACGGCTGGTCGCTACCCTGGCGGTCGAGCCAGCCCTCGTCCGGCATGAAATCTGCTCGAGCGAGCGCGTGGCTGTTTCGCTCGCCGTACTGTCACCGACCGATCAAGCGCCTGACCAGATCGCCTCGCTGCGCCGCTTCCTGGCCGGCCTTTCGGACGTCACGGGGGTGGTGAACGGCCCCTGGCCGCCGTACACGTTCGCGGGGATCGACGAATCGGGGGGCGTGTCGGCGGGCTCTGCCACCCGGCTCCCGGGATGGCCCCCGGCATGACCGAGCAGGAAGAGCTCGCGGAGCTGCGGCGCGAGGTGGAGCGACTTCGTGGCATCCTGCCGGAGCACGTGGACGTCGATCCGGACGGCGTCGAGCAAGGGCTCGCGAAGCTCGTGCTCGCCCTCGTAGAGTTCCTCCGGCAGCTGCTCGAGCGCCAGGCGGTCCGGCGAATGGAGGGCGGCACGTTGAGCGACGACGAGATCGAGCGGATGGGCCTCGCGCTGATGCGGCTCGAAGAGAAGGTGCATCAGATCGCGCGTTCGTTCGGTCTGGACCCCTCCGAGCTCAACCTCGGCCTCGGTCCGCTGGGGAAGCTCTTATGAGCATGGAGCGGCGCTCACAGGTCCCGCAGACGACTACGCTCGCCGACCTTCTGGACCGCGTGCTCGACAAGGGGCTCGTCGTGGCGGGAGACGTGTCGATCTCGCTCGCGAACGTCGAGCTCCTCACGATCCGCATCCGGCTCCTCGTCTGCTCGATCGACAAGGCCGAGCAGATCGGCCTGAACTGGTGGCGCTACGAGCGCACCCTCACCGGCGGCTCCCGCGACGGCGACGCGGTCGCCAAGCTCGAGGCGCGCATCACCCAGCTCGAGCGCGAGCTTCGATCGAATCCCAAAGGGAGGTAGCCCGACATGCCAGTCGAACGTGCACCCGGCGGCAGCAGCCTCATCGACGTGCTGGATCGCGTCCTCGACAAGGGCATCGTCATCGACGCGTGGGTCCGGGTGTCGCTCGTCGGCATCGACCTCATCACCGTCGAGGCCCGTGTCGTCGTCGCCTCGATCGACACGTACCTGCGGTACTCGGACGCGCTCGGCCTCATGCCCCCGGTCCGCACGAGCATCGGGACGGGCGGCGTGACGTCCGGCGAGATGCCGTCACGCGCGCGGACGACGGAGCGCACCTAGCGGGCGCGCGGTGAACGATCGTGAGTGACGTCTTGGAGCGCTACGAGCGCGCCGCGTCACGCCGCGATCCGCGGGACGCGCTGGAACCGCTCCTCGACGACCTTCTGCGCACGTTCGCCTTCGACAAGGCCCTGGTCCTGCTCTACGACGAGGAGCGCGCCTCGCTGCGAGGCGCCTTCGGCTTTGGGATCCCCGACGCGGAAGCCCAGGCGATCGAGTGCCCGCTCGCCGACCCGGAGGACCCGATCGTCGCGTCGCTACGCGGCGGGATGCCCACGCTCGTGGCCGACCCTGCCCGCGAGCCGCGCCTGGCGGCACCGGTGCGCGAGCGGCTCGAGAAGATCGCCTTCGGCCCGTTCGTGGCGGCCCCGCTGCGGAGCGCGACCGAAGGCTTCAACACGACCGATGGACACCGCACCACGACCCCGGGCTGGGAGATGCGCGGCGAGTTCGCGGGCGTCGTGCTGCTCGCGCGTGCGCGCGGCGTGTCGCAAGCCGACGTCGAGACGCTCGTCCCCTTCGCGCGCCAGGCCGGCGAAGCCCTCAGCCGGCAGCGCGACGTCGAGCTCCTGCGCGAGACCAGCGAGTCGCACGCCATCGAGAAAGAGTGGCTCTGGTGGATGGTGAACGGCGTCGGGGACGCCGTCCTCTTGACCGACTCCAACAACGACATCGTCCTGCAGAACCGCCGTGCCGAGCTCCTCTTTCGGGCAGGCGAAGAGGACAGCCCCGGGAAGCGGCGCGCCGTCTGGATGAACAACTTCCTCTTCACCGCGGCGCTCTCGACGTGGAACCTCGAGCGCGGCGCCGCGACGACGAGCCGCGAGGTCACCCTCGTGGACTCCATCGAGGGCACCGAGCTCATCTACGAGGTCATCACGACGCCGGCGACGAACTTCCGCGTCGGCATGCGCGGGACGGTCTCGGTCCTGAAGAACGTCACGGACATCCGGCACATCAGCGAGCAGCTCGCGCGCGGCGAGCAGCGCCTCCAGACCGCGGAGGAAGAGGTCCGGATCGAGCGCGACCGCCTCGACCTCGTGTTGCGGAACGTACCGAACCCGATCATCGTGATCGACAACGACAACCAGATAGTGTCGATGAACGCCGCGGCCCAGCGGCTCTTCGGCGCCCAACCCGGCAGCGGACGCCGCCCCCAGATGGCCGTCGCGAACGACGCCCGGTTCACCTCGTTCCTCGCCGCGCTCCGGCTCGAGCCCGCCAGCGAGAGGCGGGGCGAGATCGTGGTGACCGATCCCGAGAGCGAGGAACGCCTCGAGATGGAGGTCCAGGCGACCGAGGTGCGCGACACGCGGGGCGCGGTCGTCGCGACCGTCTCGGTCATGCAGGACGTCGGGCGGCTCCGCGAGCTCGAGCGCCGCCGGCTCGAGCAGGTGCTCTTCGACTCGGAGAAGCTCGCCGCGACCGGACGGCTCGCGGCGTCGATCGCGCACGAGATCAACAACCCGCTCGAGGCCGTGCAGAACGCCCTCTACCTGTTGCAGCAGCGGCGCGGCCCCGACGGCGGTCGCGAATACCTGGACATCGCGGCGCGCGAGACGCAGCGCATGTCGCGGATCCTTCGCCAGATGCTCGGCTTCTACCGCACCACCGAGGCCATGGCCCCGATGGACGTGAACGCGCTCATCGAGGAGGCAGAGGGCCTGGTCGCCAAGCGGCTGCGCGAGATGGGCGTACAGCTCGTGAACGAGCTCGACCCCTCGTTGCCGAATGTCCGCGGCTCCGTCGACCAGCTGAAGCAGGTGATCCTCAACTTGCTCCTCAACGCCGGCGACTCGATGAAGAAGGGCGGCACGATCACGGTCTCGACGCAGGGCGGGTACGGCGCCGAGGCCGAGCTCGTGGGTAAGGGCGTCGTGACGATCCAGGTGCGCGACACGGGCGAGGGCATCCCGGATGACGTCATGGCGCAGATCTTCGAGCCGTTCTTCTCGACGAAGCCCGGCAAGGGGACCGGTCTCGGGCTGTGGGTATCACAAGGCATCATTCAGGGGCACGGTGGGACGCTCCGGGTGCGGAGCCGGATGGGACGCGGGTCGACGTTCGTCATCACGTTGCCGCTCGAGGGGCCGAACGATGCGCGAGCCGCCTAAGATCCTCGTCGTCGACGACGAGGAGAGCGTCGTCGTCACGATCAAAGCCATCCTTCAGCTCGACGGCTACGACGTGACGACCGCCACGAAGTTCGGCGACGCCGAGCGCCTCGTGCGGGAGCGCACGTTCGATCTCGTCCTTACGGACCTTCGTCTCGACGACGGCGACGGCATCGAGATCCTCCGGACCATCCAGCAACGCTCGCCTGACACGGTGACGATCATGCTCACGGGCTACGCGTCGCTCGAGTCCGCGATCCAGTCTCTCCGCGCGGGGGCGTACGACTATCTCGTGAAGCCGAGCGAGGTAGAGGAGCTGCGGAACACGGTGACGCGGGGCGTCGAGCGCCGCCGGCTCGGGCTCGAGCTGCGCGCCCGGATCGCCGAGCTGGCCGAGCTCAACGCCTCGCTGCAGCAGCGTATCGACGAGGCGACCGCCGAGCTCCGCCAGCGCTACGAGGAGCTCAAGGAGCTCGACCGGATGAAGTCGCAGTTCCTCTCGATCGCGTCGCACGAGCTCAAGACGCCGATCACCGCGATGTCCGGGTTCCTCCAGGTCGCGCTTCGGCGCGTCCGGCGCATCGTGTCGGGCGGGCCCGAAGCGGCCGGGATCGAGACGCTCGGCCCCGTCTTGGAGCAGCTCGAGACCGTCTACCGGCAGACCGGAAAGCTGGCGCGGCTCATCGACGAGCTCCTGGACGTCTCGCGGATCCAGACCGGGCGTATCGAGTTCAAGCATGGCGAGGTCGACCTCGCCGACCTCGCCGACGAGGTCGCGAAGCGGATGCAGCTGACGACGAGCGTGCACGAGATCAGCGTGAAGCGTCTCGACGGGCCCGCGGTCGTCACGGCCGACCGCGATCACGTCGAGCAGGTGCTGAACAACCTCATCGCGAACGCGATCAAGTACTCGCCCGGCGGTGGGCCGGTCACGATCGAGGTCGGTCCCGAGCGGGACGGGGTGCGGCTCACCGTGCGCGATCAGGGGATCGGGATCGCGCCGAACCAGCTCGAGGCGATCTTCGGGCTCTTCTACCGCTCGCCCGACCGCGCGGCGCGCGACGTCGCCGGTATGGGGCTTGGCCTCTACATCAGCAAGGAGATCGTGAGCCGCCATGGCGGCCGGATCTGGGCGGAGAGCACGCCGGAGCGGGGGAGTGCGTTCCACGTCGCGCTGCCGCACGTTCCGGACGATGTCGCGGCGCCGGCGGGGACCGGCGCGGCGCGGGGGTAGGGATTCACAGGACCGTAAACTGAAAGGGTCGCGCGGGGTGTAGCTCAGTTGGTCAGAGTTCCAGTCTGGGGGACTGGCGGTCAGCGGTTCGAGTCCGCTCACCCCGACAGGCCGATGCTCTTTCCGGTCTCGAACGCATGGTCTATACTAGCGCACCGTGGCGACCGAGTGGGATGACATCCGCTGCCAGCTCGCGTGGGCGGCCGGCTTCTTCGACGGAGAAGGCAGCACCGGGACGTGGCCCAACAAGAATCGACCGGGCGCGATCAATCTGTTCGCGAACGTGACCCAACAGTCAGCTTCGTCGGACGAGATTCCGGCGGTACTCACTCGCTTCCGTGTGGCGGTCCGCGGACTTGGTCGGATTTCGGCGCCGACGCCCGATTTGCGCAGCGGGACCTACCTCTGCCAGTGGCGTACGCACAGCTTCGAGGAGGTCCAGGCTGTCGTCGCGCTCCTCTGGCAAGACCTCGGTCCCGTCAAGCGCGCTCAGGCGGCGCGCGCGCTCCGGGCCTATCACACTCAGTTCAGCCAGATCCGTGCGCGGCATCGGCGTCCGGCCCGAACAAGGCGTGCCGATCTTCCCGCTGCCGTCCACCCGGTCGAGAAGACACGAACGGAGCTGGCGTGGGCAGCCGGTCTCTTTGACGGTGAAGGTTCGACCGAGACTCAGCGACGACGTCGTGGCGCTCAGGCGTGGTCTGGTCTGCGTTCGAAGGTCTCGCAATGCGATGCGGACGGCGTTCCTGCGGTCTTGAGTCGCTTCCGTGTCGCTGTCGGCGTTGGTTGGATCGAAGGTCCGCAGTCCGGAGGTGGCTACGCGAACGCGTACAAGTGGGCCGCCGGGGGCGCCGACACCTTGTGCGCCCTGGAACTTTTGTGGCCATACCTCGGGGCTGTGAAGCGCGACCAGGCGCTCGACGCCGTCTCACGCCTCGACGCCAGAGAGCTCATCCGAAGGTATCGCTGGCGCGCCGCCGCTTATGAATTCGCCGACCGCCATCGCCGGCTCGGCGAACCGCTCGTCCGGTACGCGTGGGAGACGTCAGCCGTCTAGGCTCCGCGTGCAAGTGAGGGGCGGTCATGATGTCCGCCGGGTAGCAGTTCGCGAACGGAACCTCGCGCGTCTTCACGCGCGCATCCGCGCGTGCACGAAGTGCGTGGACGCGGGATACCTCGAGTGCGCGACGCCGATCGTCGCCGGATCCGCGACCGATCGCATCGCGATCGTCGGCCAGGCGCCCGGCGCGGTCGAGGTCGTGATGGGCAAGCCGTTCGCGGGCCGCTCGGGCGCGGAGCTGCGTCGCTGGCTAGGCGAGGCGGGGATCGACGACGCGCACCTCCCGTACCGCACCGCGGTCACGAAGTGCTTCCCCGGGAAGGCCGCGAGCGGCGCGGGCGACCGCCGTCCCTCGCCGGCGGAGATCGCGCTCTGCGCACCGTGGCTCGAGCAGGAGCTCGCGCTCGTGCGCCCGCGTGTCGTGCTGCTTCTCGGGACCCTCGCTATCGAGCGGCTCTGGGGCAAAGGACCGCTCGACGCCGTCGTCGGCCGCTCGCGTCGCGCCGCCGACGGGGCGCTCCTCATCCCGCTCCCGCACCCCAGCGGCGCGTCGCGCTGGCTCAACGACGGCGAGCATCGGAACCTCCTCCATCGCGGCCTTCGACTGTTGAAGAGGGCCCTCACGCCCTCAGCCCTTGACAGGGCCGGCGATGCAGGGAGAATGCCCTCACGCAGGTGACGCTCGCGAACCGACGCAACGCAGGAGCAGCAGTGGCCTCACCATCGGCGGATGACGAATACCTCACCACCGACGAGGTCGCCGCGCGCCTCCGTGTCCATCCCACGACCATCCTCCGCCGCCTTGGCGCGATGGACGACCCCGACCCGACGCGGATCCCCGCGGTCCGGGTGGGACGTGTCTGGCGCATCCCACGCCGCGAATTCGAGGAGTGGCTTGCCCGCTCGAGCCAGGCCGCGCGCCAGCTCGGTCGGCAGCGACGCCTTTTTTGAGAGCGGGGATGCCCGGACCGATCCGTGGAAAGGAAGGAGGTGATGACGCAGATGCCGATGAAGAAGAAGAAGGCAAAGAAGAGCTCGAAGAAGAAGTAAGGAACCGCTGAGTGGAGCGCCGCGGGCGGGCGGCGCTGCCACCCCGTTGATACGGACGAATGGTCCTAGGACCCTCGGCGGCGCAACGATGCCTTCCGCGTATTCGTTAGAACGGGCGATGGGGTGGGATTCCGTTCGCCGCATGTCCGCAACGGCGCTCGCTTGTTCGGTGCTGGCGCTCGGGCTGTTCGTCGGCCCATTCGCGCAGAACGCGAGCGCGGACACGTCGGGCGACATGCTCCTGCTGAACAACCAGCTTCGCTTCGCCGTCGGGTCGCCGACGATCCCGGCGGATCCGCGTGTCGTTCAGGCGGCCCAGAACCACGCGAACTACAGCAGCGCGAACGGCGTGGGCGGGCACTACGAGACGGCGGGGCTGCCCTACTACACCGGGTACGCGCCGCGCGATCGCGTCATCGCGGCCGGGCTCACGACGACGTTCGTGAGCGAGGTCGCGACGGGCGGCTCGGCCCTGGGCGGCGTCGCCCAGCTCTGGGACGCTCCGTACCACCGGCTCGGCATGCTGCATCCGCAGGCGACGAGCGTCGGCTGGGGGTATTCGACCCTCGGCGGGCGTTCCTCGGTCGTGGGCGACATCACGTATGACTTCGGGTTCCGCGCGGTCGACTTCGTGCGCTCCCCCGCGGACCGGCAGACGAGCATTCCGACATCGTGGAGCGGTCGTGAGTCGCCGAACCCGCTTCCCGCCGGCGTGAGCGGTCCGGTGGGCTACCCGATCATGCTCATCTACTCGCAGGGCCGGAACGTCGCGATGCGCGCGGCCGAGATCGTCGCCCCGAACGGGACACGGCTTCCGATCTACTACGCGCCGCAGGAGTTCGAGTACGACTACCAGGTCATCGTTCCGCAGCAGCCGCTCGCGGCGAACACGACGTACCACGTGCGCTTCGACATCAACGTCTCCGGCGTGATGGTGACGAACGAGTGGGACTTCAGCACCGGCACGACGATCAGCGGGTCGCCCGCGCCGGCGCCCATCGCGCCGCCCGCGGACAGCGGCCTGCACTCGTCGTGGGCGGGTCAGACGAGCGTGCCGCTCCTGCAGCCGGCCGCGACATCCCAGGTCACGGTGAGCTTCCGCAACACGGGCACGAAGACCTGGACGAAGGGCACCGCCGGCACCCAGGTGGCACTCGGCGTGCGCAACGACGACGTCTCCTTCACGGCGCTGGGCCTGAACTCCGGCTGGCTCTCGGCCAACCGCGTCGCGGTGCAGAACGAGGCGTCGGTCGCGCCCGGCGCCGTCGCGACGTTCACCTTCACGGTGAAGGCGCCCTTCGGCGCGGGCACGGTCAAGCTGCCGCTGCGGCCGGTGATCGACGGGGTCGCGTGGCTCGAGGACCAGGGCGTCTTCGTGCCGATCACGACGGTCGTCGACTATCACAGCCGCTGGGTGTCCCAGTCGAGCTACCCGACGCTCCGCATGGGCGAAGTGAGCACGCCGCTCACGATCAGCTTCCTCAACGCGGGCAGCCAGACGTGGGTGAAGGGCACCCTCGGCCAGGAGGCGCGGCTCGGCGTGAACCTCGACGACGCGACGTGGGCGGCGCTCGCGGTGAACTGGCCGTACACGACGCGTCCGGCGGTGCAGACGGAGACGACGGTCGCGCCCGGAACGCTCGCGAGCTTCACGTTCCAGATCCGCGGGCCGTCGCAGCCGGGTACGTACGCGATCCACCTGCGGCCGGTCATCGACGGCGTCACGTGGCTCGAGGACGAAGGCGTCTTCCTCTACGTGACCGTGATCCCCTGATCGATCGGTCGTCGCTCGGTCTGTTGCACCTGACCTCGGGCTAGGCCGAGTCCGAGAAGACCACCTCGTAGGCCTCACGGCAGCGCGGGCAGCGCACGGAGGCGGCGTACGGCGGCGCGGGCGGGACGTCGAGATGCTCGCGGGTCACGAAGCGCGGGCCGACGGTCTCGCCGCAGAACGGACACTTCGTCCGGTAGTTGATGAAGTCCCGTCGATCGACGGTGATGCGTCGCCGCGAATCGACGGACATGCGGCTAGTCTAGGGATGTGGCTGCGCCGAAAGGCCGGAACAAGATCGCGACCGAGACGAAGACCCTCAAGGTCGATGACCCCGCTCCGGACTTCACGCTCCGCGCGCACGACGGCCGCGAGATCGCGCTCGCCTCGTTCCACGGACAGAGCGTCGTCCTCGCGTTCTTCGCCTTCGCGTTCACCAACACCTGAAACAGCGAAGCTCCCGCGCTGAACGCGCTCCAGCAGCGCTTCGCCGGTGGGAAAGCCCAGGTCGTGGGCATCAGCTGCGACTCCGTGTACACGCTGAAGGCGTGGGCCGACTCCTTGGGCGGGGTCGACTACCCGCTCTGCTCGGACTTCTGGCCGCACGGGAAGGTCTCGCAGGCGTTCGGGGTCTTCAACGCGGACGTCGGCCGGCCGGAACGGGCGATCATCGTTATCGACGGCCAGGGCGTGGTCCGCTATGTCGACGTGCATCAGCTGCGCGAGGTCCCCGACGAGGAGGAGATCGCGCAGGCGCTCGAGAGCCTTCGCTAACCGCGATCGGCCTGGCTCAGCGGGTCGGGATGAGGTACGCCTTCCCCTCGTCCGCCACGGTGAACGCGATCTCGTCGCCGACGCTCGCGCCCGGGAGCGTGTCGCCGGACACGAGCACCTGCGCGCCACAGTCGACGACCGCGATCTCGCCGACGCTCGTCACGGTCCCCTCGAGCTTCGCGCCCGGCGCGACGAGGCGGCCGCTCACGCCGCGGCCGTTCGCCTTGCCGAGGTCCCGCGCGGCGTACTCGATGGCCATCGTGACGCGGTCGCCGATGGTGAGCCGGCCTTTCCGCACCGCGCCGGTGGCGTCGCGGCCGCGCATGTCGACGCGCTCCGGACCTTCGCCGACTCGCATCGTGACGAGGAGGTCGCCGTGCGTTCCGTCGAGCGCGACGACGACGCCGCGCGCCGCGCGCTGCCGCCACTTTTCGATGAACGCGAGCTGTTCGAAGTCGAGCATGCGGCTGCGGATACTAGGCGCATGGCGCTAGCCGCCGTCTTCTTCGACGTGGGCGACACGCTCGTGGAAGGGTGGGCCCCCCGCGACAAGGTCCGCGGCCTCATGCGCGACGCGCTCGTGCGCGAGT
>Ga0209689_1000169_pt1 | contig 40081 bp, 24 predicted proteins | sample GraSoiAngelo_149_FD_187119 | JGI IMG/M metagenome (GOLD analysis project Ga0209689, IMG submission 187119) | Grasslands soil microbial communities from the Angelo Coastal Reserve, California, USA - 14_1009_09_30cm (SPAdes) (version 2) | ecosystem: Environmental > Terrestrial > Soil > Grasslands ... | reverse complement strand
GTCGGGGATGACGCGGCTCGTGTTCGGCACCTCGCTGGTCTTCGTGGGCATCTTGCTCTTCTTCACCGTCGCCGACGTGGCGACGCGGTTCCGTCCGGCCACCCCCGCCGGCGCGCCGTTCGGAACGGAGCGCTCACGGCCCGAGGGCCTCCTCGAGCACGAGATGCCGGAATAGGCGCTGCCGCCGAAGGCGGCATTGCGCCTATGCCGTTGCTTGCTGTTTCCGCGGAAGCGGAAACAGCCTTGAAAAGCACTTACGGATGCTTCGCCTGATCCTCGGCGGCGATCTTCCCGATGTTCTCGCGCCGCCCACGATCGTCCGCGACGTTCCCCACCGCGAACCGCCGCTCCGCCTCCGCAAAATCGCGCAGCACCTCTTCCGCCGAGGCGTACCGCTGCTTCGGGAGCGCCTTGAAGAAGTTGATCACTTCAGCAGGCGCCTCGTTGTCTTCCGCCGTCTGCACCAGGTCCTCGCGCGTGGCGGGATACTCCAGCTGCGCGAGGTGCCACCCGGGGCTGCGCTTCGGATCCTCTCCGATTCCTCTCGCCATGTCCGAAAGCTACAGCGCCCGCTCCCGCATGGCCCGCTCCTCCATGCTCCGGAGAGGCAGGCGGTCGGTGACGCTTCTGCCGGGTGGCAGCGCCGACCACCCGCCGCCCCTTTTTGCCTACCCCGTCGAGGTGCGTAACTTGCCGCCAGTGCAGCCACCCGAGATTGCGCGCGATCCGCAGCTCTTGCATTCGGTGCGCGAAGCGGCGCAGCGCGCCGGCAGCCTCGAAGACGCACTCCGGGCAGCCTTGCAGCGCATCTGCGCTGCGACGGGCTGGCAGGCCGGACGGGTGGAGTTCGCGCAAAGGGCGACCGAGAACGCGCCGCGCACCATCTGGTACCTCGAGCAGCCCGATCGCCTGGACACGCTCAAGGGCGTCGCCGAGCGCCGCCGGCACAGCGATGGCGGCGGGCTGGCGGGAAAGGTGCTGCGCGAGGGCGCCCCCCAGTGGCGCCCCGGTTCCGAGGACGGAGCGGGAGCGGTGTTCGCCTTCCCGGCCGTCGCCCGACGCCGCACCGTGGCCGCCGTCGAGTTCTTCTCCACCGCCGCCGAGCCACCCGACGACGCCCTGCTTTCGAGGATCACCCACGCCTGCGCCGAGTTGGGCCGCGTGATCGAGGAGAAGCCGGCGCAGGAGATGCTGCGCAAGGCGGAGCGGGGCTACCGCGACCTGTTCGAGAGCGTCTCCGAGGCGCTGATCGTCGTCGATCCGCGCACCGGCACCATCGAGGACGCAAACCCCCGCGCCTGCGACCTGTATGGCGTCCCTCGCGAGCGCATGCTGGGGATCTCGGTTCACGGCCTGTGGTCGGACGCCGGCGTCGCGCGCGCGGCGATCGCGCGGGGCCGCCGCTTCGAGACGGTCCTGCACCGCCGCAACTTCGACACGGTGCTGGAGGTGAGCGCGAGCCCCGTGCAATACCACGGGCAGCAGGCAGCGGTGCTGCTCAGCAGGGAGGTCACGCAGCGCGTCCGGGTGCTCGATGCGCTCCGCGCGTCCGAGGAGCGCTATCGCATCCTCTTCGAGAACAACCCGCAGCCGATGTGGGTCGAGGACGCGGAGAGCGGCACGTTCCTGGCCGTGAACGAGGCCGCCGTGCGCCACTACGGGTGGCCGCGAGAGAGGTTCCTCACCCTGCGCTCGGCGGATCTGCGGCTCGATCCCGGCGCGGGCGCGGAGCAGCGCGCCGGATCGCCTGCCGTCGAGCGACACCGGACGGCCTCGGGCGAAGCGCACGACCTCGAGCTCTCGGTCCACGAGGTGGTCTTCGAGGGCCGGCGCGCCCTGCTCGTGGCGGCCTTCGACGTGACGGCCCGCCGCAAGGCGCAGGCCCGGCTGCTGCAGGCGGCCTTCTACGATCCGCTCACCGGGCTGCCCAACCGCGCGCTCTTCAAGGACCGGCTCGAGGTCGCGTTCGCGCGTGCGAAAGGCCGCGAGGCCGCGCCGTTCGCGGTGCTCTTCCTCGATCTCGATCGGTTCAAGGTGGTGAACGACAGCCTCGGCCATCGCGCGGGCGACGAGCTCCTGGTGCAGATCGCCCGGCGCCTGGAGAGCTGCCGGCGTGCGGGCGATACGGTGGCCCGCCTGGGCGGCGACGAGTTCACGTTGCTCGTGGAAGGCGTCTCCACGGCGGACGAGGCGATCGCGGTCGCCGAGCGCGTCCACCGCTCGCTCGCACCGCCGCACCTGATCGAAGGGCACGAGGTCTTCGCGGGGGCCTCGATCGGGATCGCGCTGGGAGGACCGGCGACGGAGCGGGTGGAGCACCTGCTGCGCGACGCGGACACGGCGATGTATCGCGCCAAGGTGCGCGGCTCGCGCCACGCGGTTTTCGATTCCTCGATGCACGAGCGCGCGATGGCGGCGCTGCGCATCGAGAACGAGCTGCGCCGCGCGCTGGAGCGCGGCGAGATGCGGGTCCACTACCAGCCCATCGTCGAGCTCTCCAGCGGCAGGACGCTCGGCGTCGAGGCGCTGGTGCGGTGGGAACACCGCGAGCGCGGGCTCGTGCCGCCGAGCGAATTCATCCCCCTGGCCGAGGAGACCGGCCTGGTGGTCCCGCTCGGGCGCTGGGTGCTGGACGAGGCGTGCCGCGCGCTCGCTGCCTTGCCGGAGCGCATCAATCTCTCGGTGAACCTCTCCGGCCGCCAGTTGCTGCAGCAGGAGTTCTGCGGGGAGCTGCGCGAGATGCTCGCGCGCTGCCGGATCGAGCCTTCGCGCCTGCGCCTGGAGCTGACGGAGAGCATGCTGATCGGAAACGGGGCCGCCGCGCGCGCGGCCCTCACCCAGCTGCGCGGCACCGGCGTGCGCCTCTGCATCGACGACTTCGGGACCGGCTACTCGTCGCTCAGCTATCTGCACGAATTGCCCATCGATGCGCTCAAGATCGACCGCTCGTTCGTCGGCGCGATGGGCGATGACGAGCGCAAGATCAAGATCGTCCAGAGCATCCTGGTGCTGGGAAAGAGCCTCGGGATCGACGTGGTCGCCGAAGGCGTGGAGACCTCGCAACAGGCGGAGCTCTTGCGGCGTCTCGGCTGCGAGCAGGCGCAGGGCTATTTCTTCGCGCGGCCGGTCCCGCTCGAGCAACTGAACTTCCAGGGTTGAGCCTTACTTCATCTCGCCCGTCCCCCCGACCACCTGCTTGGCGTGCCCGGCCGGGATCTTCCCGCCCGGGTCGACGGCATTGATGAGCGCGACCTCCTCCAGCTTCACCGACGACGGATACTTCGAGTTGAAATCGCTCACCGACATCGGCTGATCGATCTTGACCACCTTGACCCTCGCAGGCTTCACCGACAGAGCGCTCGAATCCGTGAGCTCGCTGAAGCTCCCCATCGCGTCGACGAACGTGTTCTGGTAGGTCGACAAGCCTCCCTGCGGCGTGTACCCGGCCATCATGTACGTGTTTCCCTGGTAGGAAGTGAACGAGATCACGCCCTCGATCACGCCTTGCTGCGTCTGCGCCTGGAACGCCCGCGCCACCTTCGCGCCCTTCACGTTGACCGGCGGCCCGGCCTTGATTCCTTGCTGCGAAAAGAGCTTCTGCGCCGCTTCGTCCGGCGACATCTTGCCGGCGGTCTGGAGCTGCAGGACGGCGTCCTCCTTCGGGCTCGCCGCGGCCACGGCCTGCGGCGTGTTCTGGTGCTTCCATCCCGAGGGCAGCCTCCACTGGAACTTCATCTCCGGGTGATAGAAGGTGTCGCCCTTGAAGAAACCCTGGCGGGGATCCTCGCCGAAAGCGATCCCGTCGATCAGCTGCAAGTACTTCTCCCGCTCCACCTTCATCCCCTCGGTTGAACCCTTCAGCTCCGTCTTCAGCCGCTGCTGCGTCGCCTGCAGGCGATTCCCCGGGTCGGGGTGCGTCTGCAGCCATTCCGGCGTCTTCCCCGCGCCCGCCTGCTTCGACACGCCGTCGAGCATCTGGAACAGCGGGATCATCTGCGACGGATCGTAGCCGACCTTCGTCATGTACCGGAACCCAAGCTCGTCCGCCTGCGTCTCGTCTTCGCGCGAGTACTTGAGGAAGAGCACTTGCAGACCCGCGCTCGCCACCTGCGCGGCGGAGGCGACGGTCGGCGAAAGGACGGACCCGATGCCGAGCCCGATCTGGGCGACTTGCTGCTTGCTCATCTGGTTCGCCGAATGGCGCGCCGCGACGTGGCCCGTCTCGTGCCCCAGCACCGCCGCCAGCTGCGCCTCGGTGTTCAGATAGCCGAGAATGCCGCGGGTGATGAATATCGGGCCGCCGGGGAGGGCAAACGCGTTCACGCTCGCGTCGTCGACGATCTCGTACGACCAGGGCAGGTTCGGCCTGCCGCTCTCCTGGGACAGCCGCTTGCCGAGGCCCTCGATGTACTGGCTCAGCTCCGGCTTCTCCTTGTACAGGCCGTAGGTCTGCTCGGCTTCCTGCTTGGCCTGCTTCCCCAGCTCGATCTCCTGCGACTCGGAGAGCAGGTTCAGCTGCATCTTCCCCGTCGCGGGATTGCGGACACAGGAGCAGAGAGCGAGGGCGATCAGCGGAAGAGATTTGCGCATGAGAGTCAAAGTAGGCGGTCGAGGCGCCGCCGACAGCGGTCTGGGCTTTCAGGTTTGACTCGCCGACGTTCGGCGCAATCGCCGCGGGGTCGCTCCCTCGCCGGGCGGCCGGGGCGGCGCCGCCTCAGAGCGGAAGCCGCAGCCGGGCGCGCGCGCCGCGCCGGTCGTTGCGGTTCTCGAGCGCGAGCGAGCCCTGATGCGCCTCCGCGATCTGTCGCGCGAGCGCCAGGCCGATTCCCGATCCGCCGGCCTTGGTGGTGAAGAACGGTACGAAGAGGTTTGCGGTGCTGGTGACGCCGGGGCCTTCGTCCGCCACGCAGATCTCGAGCTGGCGCTGTCCGACGCTCCAGCTCACTTCGACTCGGCCGCCTGTCTCGAGAGCGGCATCGGCGGCGTTCCGGATGAGATTGATGAGCAGCTGCTCGAGCTGGTCCGCATCGGCGCGCACCGACACCGGTGGTCCTTCCCGCACCCGCACCGGAATCCGTTTCTCCAGCGCCGCGACCCGGTTCACCCAGTCCGTCACCTCAAGCTCGCGCAGCTGCGGCGGAGGAAGCCGGGCAAGCCTGGTGTACGCGCTCATGAAGCGCATCAGCCCCTCTGCGCGCCGCTCGATGACCGCCAGACCCGCTTCCACGTCTTCGGGCGCCGAGCCCTTCAGGCTGCTGGAGATGCTGTGGATGGGTGCGAGCGAGTTGTTGATCTCGTGCCCGAGCACGCGCACCAGGCGCTGCCAGGCGAGGCGCTCCTCCTCCCTGAGCGCTCGCCTGAGGTCCGTGAGCACCAGGAGCTGGTGGGGAAGCCCGCCCATCCTGAACGTGCTGCGCCGCACTTCGAATCGGCCGCTGGCTCCGGGCAGGCTCAACTCCATCACGCGCGGCGACTCGCCCGCCAGGGCTTCCTCGAGCCGCAGCCGTCCGGCGTCGAGCCCTCCCGACTCGAGCAGCTGCGACAGGGGGATGCCGAGCAATTTCTCCGCAGCGCGATTCGCCAGAGCCGCCCGGCCCTGCGCATCGAAAGCGAGCACCGCCGCCTCGATCTCGTCCATCACCCGCCGCAGGAGCGCCCCTGCCTCGAGCGAGCCGACGCGCTGGGCATGCAGGGTGTCCGCCAGCTGGTTGATCTCCAGCAGCAGCTCGCCGAGCGGGTCGCCCGGGCGCGCTTCCCGCCCGCGCACCGAGAAGTCCTCCTCGCGCAGCGCGGCGATCAGGTTCGCGGCGGTCTGCAGGGGCCGCAAGACCCGCTCGCGCAGCGTGAGCGAGGTGAGCAGCCACACGACCACCACCAGCGCACCCACGGTCCAGCCCACCTTCGCGTCCTCGACGTACGACCGGAGCAAGAGCAGCGTGGCGAGCACCCCGGGCGCGCCCGCGGCCAGCGAGAGCAGGAAGACGTGCTGATCGTGCGTCAGCCGCTTCTTCCGCCGCGTCACGAAGCTTTCAAACCATGATGCTGGAGCCTGCGGTAGAGGGCGCTGCGGGAGAGGCCCAGCTCCTTGGCCGCCTCGCTGACGTTGCCGCCGCAGCGGGCCAGCGCCCGCTGGATCAGGTGCCGCTCCGCATCGTCCAGGGTCATGCTCTCGAGCAGCGCGGGCCCGCGCTCCGGAGCGCCGAGAAGGAGATCCCGCGCGGTGATCTCCTCGGCGGAGGCGAGCAGCAGGGCGCGTTCCACCGCGTGCTCCAACTCCCGCACGTTGCCGCGCCAGGGTTGACGCACCAGCGCTTCCAGCGCGTCCCGCGAGAAGCGCCGGGCGGGCGTGCCGCCCCTGTCGACGATGCGCTTGAGGAAGAACTGCGCCAGCTGCGGAACGTCGTCGAGCCGGTCGCGCAGCGGCGGAAGCTGCACCTCCACCGTGTTCAGGCGGTAGAGCAGGTCCTCGCGGAACCGGCCTTGCGAAACCCCGTCGTGCAGGTGCGCGTTGGTGGCGGCGAGGACGCGCACGTCCGCGCGCTTGACCTTGCTCGAGCCCACCGGGGTGAACTCGCCGGTCTGCAGCACGCGCAACAGCTTCGCCTGCTGCTGCATCGGCATGTTGCCGACCTCGTCGAGAAAGAGGGTGCCGCCGTCGGCAACCTCGAAGGCGCCGGCGCGATCCGTCTTCGCGTCGGTGAAGGCGCCGCGGACGTGGCCGAACAGCTCGCTCTCGAAAACGCCTTCCGCGACGCCGCCGGCGTTGACGGTGACCAGAGGCTTGGCTGCGCGCTTCGACGCCGCGTGGATGTAACGGGCGACCACCTCTTTTCCGGTGCCGTGCTCGCCGGTGATCAACACGTTGGCGTCGCTGGGCGCGACCTTCTCGAGCACGCGCAGGACCGCCTGCATCGCCGGCGAATGCGCGATCATCTGGGGCGCGTTTCCCCTCAGCCGGGAGTTCTCTTCCTCCAGGCGGAGGCTGCGGCGCAGCGCGCGCCCGAGCTCCACCTGGGTGCGCAGGGTGGCGATCAGGCGCCCATTGTCCCACGGCTTCTGCACGTAGTCGCGGGCGCCGCGCCGCATCGCTTCCACGGCCCCCTCGACGCTGCCCCACGCCGTCATCACCACGATGGGCAGGGTCGGGTCGAGCGCGCGCAGCCTCGACAAGAGGTCGAGCCCCTCGCCACCGCTGGTCGTGTCGCGGGCGTAGTTCAGGTCGATCAAGGCCGCGTCGAAATCCTCGTGCTCGAGCGCGGAGAGTACGCCCGCGGGCGAGGTGGCCGGCACCATGGCGATGTTTTCGCGCTTGAGCAAGAGGCGGAGCGCCTCGAGGACGTCGGGCTGGTCGTCCGCGGCGATGATCCGCGTCACCTTGCCAGCCACCCGTCCTGCAGCCGCAGGATGCGGTTGCCGTACGCCGCGTTCGCCTCCGAATGCGTGACCTGCACGGTGGTTCCCTGGCGGTTCAGCTCGCGGAAGAGCCGCATGATCTCCGTTCCCTGCTCGGCGTGCAGGTTGCCCGTAGGCTGGTCCGCGAGCAAGAGCCTCGGCTTCGCGATCACCGCAGGCACCTCACCACGATGGCGCCGAGCGCTACCACCGCCGCGGCGAACGCCTGCGCAGCCGCAAGCGCAACCAGCAATGACGCGAGTGCCATCATTCCAGCGTCCCTTCAGGCCGCGGAAGTGCCGGTCTCCTCGACGATGCGCCCGTCGAAGAGCGAGACCGTCCGGGTGGCGAGCCGCGCGTAGGTGGGGTCGTGCGTCACCATGATCAAGGTCGATCCGCCCTGGTGGAGCTCGGAGAGCAGCTTCATCACGCCCAGCCCGTTCTTGGAGTCCAGGTTTCCGGTGGGCTCGTCGGCGAGAAGGATCAGCGGATCTCCGGCCACGGCGCGCGCCACCGCCACACGCTGCTGCTGCCCGCCGGAGAGCTGCCCCGGCATGTGACGCGCCCGGTGGCTCATCCCGACGCGGTTGAGCGCCTCCTCCACGCGCCTGCGGCGCTCCTGCGGAGGCATGCCGCGATACGTGAGCGGGAGCTCGACGTTCTCGAAAACCGTCAGGTCACCGATCAGGTTGAAGCTCTGGAAGATGAACCCGATGTGGCGGTTGCGAACGTGCGCCCGGTCGGAAGGCGACAGGTCCTGCACCGGCTTGCCGTCGAGCAGGTACTGTCCCGAGGTCGCCGTATCGAGCAGGCCGAGGATGGCGAGCAAGGTGGTCTTCCCCGACCCGGACGGACCGACGATGGAGACCCACTCGTTCCTCCGGACCTCGAGGTGGATGTTGGAGAGCGCGTGCGTCTCCACCTCGTCGGTGAGAAACACCTTCTCCATGTCCTGCATCGCGATCAGGGGGTCGCTCACCGCAGCCTCACACGGTCGGTTGTGTCCCACTGCGACATCTCGGACAGGATCACGGCGTCTCCCTCGGCGAGGCCATCGACGATCTCCACGGTGCTGACGGAGCTGCGCCCGAGGCGCACCTTCACGCGATGCGCTTCGTCGCCGCCTTTGACGATCTTGAACAACTCGGTCTGGCCGCCGGCCTGCGCGCCCGCGGGCCGCCCGAGGAAAAGCACGTCCTGCAGCTTCTCGATCTCGATGGTTCCTTCGACCGTGAGGTCCGGCCGGGCGCCGCGCGGCAGCTCGGCGGGAAGAGAGACGTCCACCTCGACCGAGCCCTGATTGGCCGCAGGAGAGATCCGGGAGACCTGCCCCTGCACCAGGCCGTTGCGCGTGTCGATGGCGGCCGCGAGGTGCAGCGCCAGATCGCGCGCTTGCGTCTCCGGGATCCGCAGCACGGCCTTGAGCCGCTCCGGCTGGACCACCTTGGCGAGCAGCGCGCCCGGAGTGACCCACTGCCCGAGTTCCAGCGGAAGCTCGGAGAGCACGCCGCGATCGACGGAGCGCACCTTCATCGAATCCACCTGGTTGCGCCGGAAAGCCACCACGGCCCTCAGCCGCTCGATCTGCGCCTCCTGCGCCGCCACCTGCTCCTTGCCGCTCGCCGCCACCACGCCGAGGCGCTTGCGCTCCAGGTCGAGACGGCTCCTCAGCTCCTCGGCGCGCTCCACCTGCTGCCGCGCCTCCACCTCGCTGATCACACCGTCGGCAGCGAGCTTCTCATCCGCCTTCGCGCGGCGCTGCGCGTCGGCGGCCTGGGCCTCCAGCGTTGCCAGGCTGGACCGTGTCGCGAGCGTATTGCCGTCCGCCGTGGCGCGCAGGTTGATGAGGTCCGCCTGCGCCTGGGCGAGCTGGCGTTCGGCGTCGAGCGCCTGCAGCATCACGTCAGGATTCGAAAGCTCGAGCAGCACGGCGCCTGGCTCCACCTGCGCCCCTGGCCTGAGCGGGATGCGCTCTACGCGCCCGGCGGTATCCGCCGTGATCAGGCGAATGCGCTCGGGGACCAGCGTACCCGGCCCCTTGACTTCGCGGAGCATCGGGCCGCGCTTCACGGTGTCGGTCCACAGCCCGCCGCGGTCCACCACGGGCGCTGCCGCGCGCAACCGCGAGAAGCAGAACGTGATCGTGGCGAGCACGGCGGCGGCGGACGCGGTGAGGATCAGGTTCCGCTTCCGCCGGTTCCGGGGCTTGCGCGGGATGTCCACCACGCTCGTGCGCGGGTCCATTCTGGAGATCTCGGGCTGCATCCCATGGGCAATTCAGCGAAGTTCGTGCCAGCGGCCGCAGAGGAAGCCCGCCGGACGGCGTGACCGGGGCGGGGATCGGCCGTCCCATATCCGGACAGGCGCGGTGGGTCAGTCGCGGCCGCCTTTAGACTGTACACGGTTCGAAATGTGTTCTAGGCGGTGGACGTGTCGTTCTGGCGCGAGATGTCCAAGGGCGAGCGCGCGACGTTCCGCGCCTGCTTCGGCGGCTGGGCTCTCGACGGCATGGACTTCCAGTTCTACAGCTTCGTCATCCCGTCGCTGATCGCGGGCTGGCACCTTTCCAAGGCGGAGGCCGGAACGCTGCAGACGACCACGCTCCTCGCTTCCGCCCTCGGCGGGTGGCTCGCGGGCCTCATCGCCGATCGCATCGGCCGCGTGCGCACGCTCCAGATCACCATCCTCTGGTTCGCGCTCTTCACCGGCTTCTGCGGCCTCGCGCAGAGCTACGGCCAGCTCCTGGCGGCGCGCGCGCTGATGGGGCTTGGCTTCGGCGGGGAGTGGGCCGCGGGCGCAGTGCTGATGGGCGAGGTGATCGCCGCCCGGCACCGCGGGAAGGCCGTGGGCGCCGTCCAGAGCGGTTGGGCGCTCGGATGGGGCGCCGCGGCCGTCCTGTACACCATCATGTTCAGCGTCCTGCCCGAGCAGACCGCCTGGCGCGTGCTGTTCCTCGCGGGCATCCTCCCTTCGCTCCTCGTGCTCTACATCCGCCGCAGCGTCGAGGAGCCTGCCGTCTTCCGCGCGGCGCGCGACAGCGGCGCGCGGAGCCGGTTCTGGGAGATCTTCGCGCCGGACATCGCGCCGACCACGGCGTTGGCGGCGCTGCTCGCGACCGGCGCGCAGGGCGGCTACTACGCGATCACCACCTGGTTGCCGACGTATCTGAAGACGGTGCGTGGCCTCTCCGTGTTCAATACCGGCGGATACCTGGGCGTCGTCATCGCAGGCTCGTTCTGCGGATATCTGGTTTCCGCCTGGCTGTCGGACCAACTCGGCCGCAAGCGCAACTTCTACCTGTTCTCGCTCTGCTCGATGGCCACGGTGCTCGCCTACACGCTGGCGCCGATCAGCGACCGCGCGATGCTGGTGCTCGGCTTTCCCCTCGGCTTCTTCGCCAGCGGGATCTTCAGCGGCATGGGCGCCTTCTTCACCGAGCTGTTCCCGACCCGCATCCGGGGCTCCGGGCAGGGGTTCAGCTACAACTTCGGCCGGGGCATCGGGGCGCTGTTCCCGAGCGTGATCGGTCTGCTGTCCGCCACCATGCCGCTCGGACGCGCCATCGGCTTCTTCGCGGCCTCCGCGTACGCGCTGTTGTTCATTGCGGCCGTGCTGCTTCCCGAAACGCGCGGCCGGGAGCTGGCCGCAGTTGCCTGAGCTGCAAAAGCTCTGCGACGGCGCGGCGCTGCTGTCGATCGCGAACAAGGACGCGCTCGATCTGGCCGCTGCCTTCGCCGACGATCCGCCGGAGGGTCTGCTGGACGCGGTCCCCGGCGCGCGGACGCTCTTGCTGCTCTACGATCCCGAGCTTCTCGACATCGAAAGGCTCGATCTGTCGCGGCGGGGCGAGCGGCCGCCGCCGCGTGTCGTCCGCCTGCAGGCCTGCTACGACGGGGCAGATCTGGACGAGGTGGCGCGCGAGCTCGGCATGCGGCGCGAGGAGCTCGTACGCCGCCACCTGGAGTCGGAGCACGTCGTCTCCTTCCTCGGGTTCGCGCCGGGCTTCGCGTACATGACCGGAGGCTTTCCGGTGCCGCGCCTGCGCACGCCTCGCATGCGCGTTCCCGCCGGCAGCCTGGCCGTGGCGGATGGCTACACCGGCATCTATCCCGCCGAGACGCCCGGCGGATGGCGCCTGCTCGGTCACGTCGCGGCGAGAATGTTCGACCCAGCCGCCGCGCCGCCATCGCTCTTGCGACCGGGCGACCGTGTCCTGTTCGAGGCGGTCGAACAGCTCGCCGAGCCGCCCGCGCGCGCCACACGACCGAAGGCGCAGGGGGAGGCGCTTCTCCGCGTCGTCACACCCGGCGCATTCACTTCCGTGCAGGGAGGGCCGCGATACGGCCTTTCCGCTTCCGGAGTGCCCGCCGGAGGGGCGATGGATCTCGCCTCGCTTGCTGCTGCCAACCGGGCGCTGGGAAATGATCCGTTCGCGGCGGCGCTCGAGATCACCCTGGTCGGGCCGGAGGTGGAAGCTTTGCAGGACTTGCGACTGGCGCGCGGAACCGAAGTGCGCACGATGAAGCGTGGAGAGCGCCTGAACACGGGGCTGGCGCAGCGCGGAGTGCGCGCCTACGTCGCGGTCGAGGGAGGGCTTGCGCCGGCATTGCCGGGCGAGACCACGCGTCCGGTGCGGGCGCGCGAGGTGCTGCGCCGCGGATCAGGGCGGCCGGCGCAGGGTCCCCGCGCGCCCCGACTGCCGATCCGCTGGGGCGAGCCGCTGATCGAGATCCGCGCGCACCGCGGCCCGCAATGGCGCTTCTTCGCCAGCCCGGAGGACTTCTTCGACTGCGAGTACCGCGTCTCTCCGAGCAGCGATCGCCGCGGCCTGCGCCTGCGGGGTCCGGCGCTCGCTCTCGAGCGGCGCTCGGACATCCCGCCCGAAGGGACCGCTCCGGGAGCGGTCCAGGTGCCGGGGGACGGAATGCCCATCGTCCTCGGACCGGATCGCCCGGTGACCGGCGGATATGCCAAGATCGCAACCGTGATCCCGAGGGACTTCCCGCTCCTGGCGCAGGCACGTCCCGGTACCGCGGTCCGCTTCGTGGAGCAGCCATGGACCTGAACGCGGATGTCGGCGAAGGAATGGACGACGCGCCTTTGCTGCCGCTCCTCACCTCTGCAAACGTCGCCTGCGGCCTGCACGCAGGCGGGCCTCTGCTGATGGATCGCACGGTGGCCCTCGCGCTTTCACATCGCGTGGCGGTGGGCGCGCACCCGGGATACGCGGACCGCGCGCACTTCGGCCGCGACGCGATGGAGTTGCCGCTCGATGAAGTGCGCGCGCTGGTGCTGTACCAGGTGGGCGCGTTGGACGGCTTCGTGCGCGCGCGCGGCGGGCGACTCCGGCACGTGAAAGCACATGGGGGACTCTACAATCGCGCAGCGAAGGATCGGGCGCTCGCGGTCGCCATCGCCGAGGCGGTGCACGCGTATCGGAGCGATCTCATCCTCGTCGGGCTCGCCGGCTCGGCGCAGCTCGAGGCGGCCCGGACCATGGGCTTGCGCGCCGCGGGAGAGGCGTTCGCGGACCGCCGCTACCTGCCAGATGGATCGCTGATGCCCCGGTCGCAGGCAGGAGCCGTGCTCCACGATGCGGCGGAGGCGGCGGAACAGGCGGCGCGCATCGCAGAGGAAGGCCACGCGGTCGCTTCCGACGGATCGCGCGTGCGCATCGCTGCGGAGACGCTCTGTCTACATGGAGATACACCGGGCGCGGTGGCGCTCGCGCGCGCCATCCGCGCCCGGCTGGAATCGAGCGGCATCGCGATTGCGCCGCTCTAGAATCCGAGCCGCTTTTCCATGATGAAGTCGTCCATCACGAAGCCGCCGCCGATGTCCGTCTTCAGCTCCTGGCGGATGGCGTAACCGTTGCGCCGGTAGGCCCCGATCGCCTTTTCGTTGAACCGGTTCACACCCAGGACGACCCGCGAGAGCCCGCGCCGGCGCGCTTCCTCCTCCACGTGGCGCAGGACCATCGAACCGATCCCGCGGCCGTGCTCCGATACCTCGAGGTAGAGTTTGTGCAGCTTCAGCTCGCTGCCGGAAAGCTGCTCGTATCCGCAGAATCCCAGCACGCGTTCGCCGTCGTCGACGAGCTCGTATACGACGCCAGCGGCAGCGTCCCGCCGGAGCTGGTCGATGTCGTACATCCGGTGCAGCATGTATTCGATTTGCGCACCGGGCAGGATGCCGGGGTAGTGCGCTCGCCAGATACGACCCGCCAACTCCGAGATGACAGGAAGGTCGTCCAGGGTGGCGCGGCGGATCCCGAGCGTCATTCCCGGACTGTACGACAGGGCTTCGAGCGAGCGGCAGGATTCTCGCGATCGGAGCCGCCCCATGCGACAAGTGCCGGCACAGTCGTCGCCTGGGAGGAAGAATGAAGAGAGCAGCGATCTTGAGCATGATCCTGTGGGGTCTCGGCGCAGCGGGCATCGCGCTGGCGGAGGAGGACACAACGAGCGCCGCTCCGGCCGCGGAGGCACAGGCCGCCCGTGACGATCAACCTGCCCAAACGGAGCCCGCGGAGACGAAGCCCGCGGAGAAGCCATCCGAGCAGAGCGCAACTGTCGCACCCCCCGCCGAGGAGCCCGCTCCGGCGGCAGCGGCGGAACCTTCCAAGCCGGCCGAACCGGAGCCCGCGAGCGCTCCGGAGCCGGCCCGCGTCGAGCAGGCCGAGCCGCAGAAGCCCCCCGCGCCGGCCAAGGCGGAGCAGGCCGAGCCACAGAGGCCTGCCGTCGCCAGGAGCCCGGTTCAAGCTCCCTTCCAGACGAGCTGGCAGGACGCGTCGCCAGACGAGAAAGCCCTGTTCCTCGAGGCGTTCGGGGAGACCAGCAGGACCGTGCAAGAGCGCTGGGAGAAGGCCACCCCCGACGAGCGCCGGAGGATCCTGCGGGCGCATCCGCTGCTCGGCGCGCGTGCGCTGAAGCATCGTTGGGCTTCCGCGACTCCCGAGGAGCGCGCCGCGTTTCTCGAGGCGAGTCCCAGGACGGCCCAGAAGATCAAGGAGGCCTGGGAGAACGCCAGTCCGGAGCAGAGGAAGATGCTCGCCCTCGAGCACCCGTATTTCGCCCGCAAGGCCTTTCATCACGGCTGGGCGCAGGCCACCCCACAGGAGAAGATCGCCTTCCTGGTGGCGCATCCGGCGCTGCACGCGGCGCTGAAGGCCCGCTGGACCGGAGCGAACGCCTGGCAGAGGCAGTGGTACGCCAGGAACTATCCGGGGATGCCGCCGAAGAATTGGGCAGAGATCACCGCGGAGGAGAAAGCGCTCTTCCTCGAGGCGAATCCGGAGATCGCCGACAAGGCCCGGGAAGCGTGGCAGAAGACCCAACCCGAGATGCGCGCCGCGATGGCGAGGAAGTGGCAAGGCTGGCCGCTGCGCGCCTATCAGGCGAAGCTCGAAATGACCGGCAAGACGCTGGCCTCGGCGAAGGCCCGACCTGCGTCGATGGTGACGAAGGCCCCGGCGAAGACTTCGAAGAAATAGCTGGCGCGCTCTAGAACGATCGCGGCCCGATGTCCGACGAGGGCATCGGGCCGTTTTTTGCTTGCGAGGGCTTCCGGCTCCCTCGAATCGATTCGATGGGCTAGAAGTCGATCTCTGATTCACTGGCATCGGCTTCGATGTCGCCCTCACTGTCGATTTGCAATACGCTCGAACTCCCGAGGTACACGCGCCCAGGACGCCTCGGGTCCACCACCAACGACCCGCGTCCAGAGCCGGATCGTCGCAGCGCCTCGCCCGCCTCGACGCGCTCCCAGGTATTTGCGCCGTTCGTGCTGCGGAACAGCCCGCCGCCGCGGAGCCAGGCGAACAGTGTGCCGCGCGAATCCTGTCCCAGTCCCAGCACGCCGGTTCCCGCGAGCCCGTCACTCGCCGACTCGAAGCTGCTGCCGCCGTCCAGCGAACGGATGACGTTCGGCTCGAACTGGGCTCCTGCGTAGATCGTCTGCCCATCGCGGCGATCGATGACGATGCTCGTGAATACCCCGTCGAACAGGCCGGATTGCGGCAGGAACTGCAGGTTGTGACCGCCGTCCGTGGACTTCAGCAGCCCCCCACTCGAGGGTCCGAGGTAGAGCAGATCCGCATCGTCGGGACCAATCGCAATCGACATCAGCGGCGTGTTCGAGAGGCGGGTGAACTTCTGTCCCGAGTCGTCCGATCGGTAGAAGCCGCTCCGCTGCGTGATGTAGACACGCGACGCGTCCTTCGGAGCGAACTTCACCGAGGTCCGCGAGCCCAGAACCGGGGAACCCTCGACGTCGGCGAAGGTCCAGGAGTGGCCGCCGTCGGCGGTCCGGAGCAAGTTGTACGAGGCGGCGAGGATCACGTTCGGATCGGCCGTGGACGCGGCGATCGCCCATACGACCTGGGGGAAGCTTGTATCGGTGATGGGGATCGTCGCGCCGACCGGGTCGTACGCCCCGGGTTGCGTTTCACGGAATACTCCCCGCGTGCCAAGAACGCCCACCATCAGCGCGCCGTCGGCACCGAAGCTCAGGTCCCGGACCGCAGAACCGCGGTGACCGCGGTCGATGGACGCGAATGTCCTTCCGCCGTCCTTGGACCGGAAGAGGCCGCCCGTGCCGCTGACGTACACCGAGCCGCCGTTCACCCCGACGGACTGCAGGCCTTCTCCAATCCGGGCCTGCGAGAGCGTGTCGATCCGCGCGAAATGCTGGCCGCCATCCTCGGACCGGTAGAGCCCGGCCGACCATGCCGCGACGTACACCGTCAAGGGGTCATTCGGATCGAAGGCGACGTCTTGCGCCATCTTCTCGGGAAGACCGGTCACCTGCGTGAACGTCGAGCCGCCATCGTCGGATCGATACAGATCGAGGTCGCCGAAGAACGGAAGATCGAAATCGACGAACGACAAGACGAACAGCACGCCGGGCAGCGTGGGATGAGGCACGAGCAGCCCCGGAAACGGAGGAGCGTTCGCAAGCATCTCGAACGTCGCTCCGCCGTCCGACGAGACGTAGATGCCTGCATTCGTGCCTTCGTCGACGACGTAGACCTTCCGGTCCGTGCTGGCGATGACAACCTGGAACGGGTTGTCAAGGGGCGGCAAGTTGCCTCCCGTTTGCACGAAGCTCTCCCCACCGTCGATCGACTTGAACAGGACTGCCACGAACCCGTTCACCTGGTCCGACGCGAGCACGTAGACCGTCGATTTGTCCCCCGGATCGACGGCGCAGCCCAGCACCTCCAGGGAACCGTCGAGCGGGGCAAATCGCCTCCAGGTATCGCCGAAATCGTCGCTGCGGAAGACGCCGTCCTCGCTCGAAAACGCCTGGGCGGTGCCACCCACGGCGTACACCGTGGCTGGAGCCGACGGCGCCTGGCAGAGCCCGGAGACCAGCGGCTCCACGCCGTCAACGCCGACGAGCCTGCTCATGTTCCGTTTCCAGCGTTCGCCGCCGTTGCGGGATTTGAACACTGTGCCTCCGGAGGTGATGAGCACTTCCCGCTTGTCGTTGAACAAGAACGAACCAGGGTTCGATGGAAGGACGGTGCCGGCAGTCGGCCCTACATCGCGCGCATCGGCGATCGCGGCTGCGGAGTAGAGTATCGCCGCGACCGAGAGCCCGGGCACGCGTACACGTCGAGGTAGCAGCATTGAAAGACCCTCCAATCGTATCAGTGCGCCGCGTGTACCGCAGCGGTCGCGGGCCGAGGTAGTCGCGCTCTCGCACGGAGATTACAAGCCAACAGCGGGAGCGGGAATCCTCACATTCCTCGCTGGGTTTTTTGCTATTGAGTGTCATTCCTGTCCCGGTTTCCGGAGCTTTGCTTCTTCCCGAATGAGCGCACGCACGAGCTTGTCCGCCTTGGTGAAGGGAGATTCCCACTCCGCCCAAGGGACCAGGACATCGGGCGTGACACCGGCGACCTCGTCGGAGCCGTCCTTGCGCAGCCGCACGCAGTCGGGCATGCGCACCTTCGCGCCCGAATTGGCCAGCACCGCCGGGATGCCGCCGTCGGTGTAGCCGCAGCCCGCGCCACCCGTCAGCTCGCCGGCCACGACCGCCGCGCGGTTGTCCTGCAGGATCGCCGCGAAGTACTCCGCTGCCGACCACGTGTGCCGGTCGACGATGACGTAGAGGGGCAGCCGGTCTGCGCTCTCCGTATAGGCGTAGAGCAGCGGGTGGAACAGCGTCGTGCGCGATGCCAGCCCGGCGAACGCACCGGGCCCCGCGTGTGCGACGAGGCCGTCGGTGAAAAGCACGTCGGAAACCAGCATCGCGCAGCCGAGCTTCCCGGTGACCCAGACGCCGCTGCGATCGCAAGGCGCGCGCGTCGCCGAGATCCCTCTTCGCAGACGCGCGGCGGCCTCCTCGAGCGTCGCGCGAGGACCGCGGCCGGCCTGCAGGTCGGCCTCCACGTCCGTCAGCTTTTGCTCCAGCTGCGGCGTCCAGTGCGGGTGCCTGAGGAATGCGAGGCGCGGCTCCGAAAGCGGGACGCGGCTCAAGGCGCGCGGCGGGGCCTCGACCCAATTCGAGCCGCCGCCGTTGCGGGTGATGTCGACCAGGATCGCGGTCGCGCCGCGCGTCCGCAGCTCGCGCGCCCGCCGGTCGATTTCGGCGGTCAGACGGTTCGCGCTGGCGAGATCGATCGAATCGGCGCAGGTCGAATCGCAGGGCGCGCTCGTGTCGAGACGCATCTCGCGCACGACATCCTCGCAGACTTCGGGAGAAGAGTGCTCGCTGAACAGCGCGATCCGGAGGACGCCGGCCGTGCGGCGGCCCAGCCGCAAGAGCCCGTGCGGAAACGGCTCCGCTCCGAGCGGCGTGAACCCTGCGACCTGGGAAAAGTCGACGCCCGGCGACGACGGACGCCGGTAACCGAGCCGGGCGCACAGCGACGACGCGGGCGGCGTCGCGGAAGGCGCGTCCGGCTTGGGCCATTCGATCGTGAGGTGCCCGTCGCCGAAGACGTCCACGAACCGCTGCAGCGCTGCGCGCGCCTCTTGTTCCGAGGTGGCCGCGCGCAAGCGCGCCTCGGTGCCGTCGCGGAGCTTCGGCAGGTCCATGCGCCGATGTTCGACGGCCCAGTCGAGGTTGGCGTAGTGCGCCGAGATCTCGGAGGTGAGCTGGCGGAGATCGTCGAGCCACGGCCGCGCGTCGAACGCAGCGGCGGCGAGCAGGACGCAAACGGCTTGGAGCAATTCGCCTCCGCATCGAGGAACTCGCCGGGCTCTGCCGGCAGACGGGTCGAACGCCTCGATATTTCACAATCCACCTCCCGATGACGGAAGATCCAGAGGCAATCACGCCGGGGAGTGCCGGACGAGCTCGCGCGGACCGGGGCGCTGCTCACGGGCACGACGAGAGCCCGCCGATCCAGCTCGTCAGCACGTCCACGCTCGCCTGGTCCACCACGTGGCTGGCGAGAGGTGGCATCCGGTACTGGTCGAGCGCCTTCATCCGCAGCAGGACCAGCGACTTCTCGGGATGGCCCGGTGCGACCAGTAGCGCCCCGGGCACGCCCATCTCGCTCACCACCGGGGCCGTGCCGCAGTAGCCCTGGGACGGGGGGGTGCCGAAGCGGAAATCGCCGTTCAGCGCCGGACCGCCGGGCCGGTGGCACTGCGAGCAGTTGATGTGGAGGATGGCACGGGCGCGCTGCTCGAGCGGCGCGCCGCCCTGCGGATCGGGCAGCGCGGGCACCGCGGGTCCGGGCGCGACCATCCCGACGTGCAGGAGCGTCGCCAGTTGATTGGCGGTGCGCCCGTTGGGGTAATGCAAGCTCGAATCGAGCTGCGCCGCCTCGAGGCCCAGCGAGAACCCGGCCGCGGAGGTGTGGCAGGCGAGGCACTGCGCGGGCGAGAGCAGGGTCCACCTCTGCCCGTTCACGTCGATATCCCTGCTCTCGGTGACGAGCGTCGCGTCGGTACCCGGCTCGTTGAATGCATAGGTGAAGCCGGCCCAGCCGCCGTCCGCGTAGCGGAAGAAGAGCCGGGTCTCGAGTCGCTTCCCTCCCAGTGAAAACGACTTCACGAACACCGTCCCGGGCGGGAACTCGAAATTGCCGTCCGCGTCCTGCGTGATGCGGGTGCCGTCGGGTATCGACAGCCAGCGCTCCTTCGTCGCTCCGTCCGACCAGAAGGGAGCAACCGGCGCGAAGGGAACCAATCCTGCCGCCGGTCTGGTCACGTCGCCAGGCTCGGTGCAGCCGGTCTGCGAAAGCAGCTGGGGCAACCCGCCCGTCCCGCCGCTGCTCGCGGACGGAACGATCTTGTAGATCCCGCCGCTCAAATCGGCGACATAGAGCTCGCCGTCGAGACCCTCGCCGAAGGATGAGATGTTCTTGCCGCTGGCCAGGAGCTTGACGGCCGTGGGCGGCGGCGCGCCGGGCTCGCCGGCGCTCGCCGGGATGCTCCAGATATTGCCGCTTCCGTAGTCGGCGTAGAGGTAGTTCCCCACCAGTCCCTGCAACGCAGTGCCGCGATAGACGTAGCCGCCGGTGACTGCGTACCCCTCCGTATGATCGTACTCGACGATCGGATCGGTCAGTCCGCTCGTCGAGCAGCTGCTGCCGGGCGGATAGCAATGTGCGCCTTCGCGGATGTGCCAGCCGTAGTTCTCGCCCTTGCGGATGACGTCGATCTCCTCCCAATTGTCCTGGCCGACGTCACCTGCCCAGAGGAGGCCGGTGGGCGGATCGAACGACCAGCGCCACGGATTGCGCAGGCCCCAGGCAAAGACCTCGGGTTTTCCGGCCATCCCGTCCGCAAACGGATTGTCCGACGGAATTGAATAAGGCGAGCCATGATCCACATCGATGCGCAGGATCTTGCCAAAGAGCTGCGTCGTATCCTGCGCGTGATTCAAGACGTCGCCTGCGCCGCCGCCGTCGCCGACAGCGATATAGAGAAATCCGTCGGGACCGAAGCCGATCATCCCGCCGTTGTGGTTGTCGGCCGGATTCTTCTGCAGCGTGAACAGGACCTGCTCGGTCGATTTGTCGAGAGTCCTTCCGCCATCGGTGGAGGTGAAGCGAGACAACGTCGAGGTCAGGTCGAGTTTGGTGCCGTCGTGCGCTGAATAGAAAAGGAAAGCCTGGTGATTGGTCTGCCAGCGGGGATGGAACGCCATTCCGAGCAGGCCGCTCTCGTCGTAGCTCGAATTGGTCTTGCTGGTGATGTCGATGAAGTCCGAAGCATCAGCGCCGTCCGGCGAGACTGCGCTGACGATCCCTCCCTTTTGCACCACGAAGAAGCGGGTGGCGTCGGCAGGCGCCTGCAGGACCAGCACGGGCCACGAGAAGCTCCGGCCGCCCAGGGCGCGCCACAGGTCGATCGCCGCGGGGGGGCGCGAGGGCGCAAGACAGGTGGCGTTCGACGGACGCGCATCGAGCCCGTAGACGACGCCACCGTCGGGTGCGACGGACTGGTCCGGCGCGCGGCTGGAGCCACAGGCGCAAAGCGCTGCCGCCAGCGCGAGCGAGCACGGGACCTGACGTCCACCGACCGGCACGCGGCCACGATCGGCACTCCGCCGACCGGCGACAAGCGGGCGCCGCGACGTTCGCGGACGAACAAGTTGCGCAGGATACAGTCCTGGGCCGGCGCGCCCCGGGCGGTAGCGCCGGCCGCGTTTGCTGCGTCTTCGAGATCGATGCGGGCGCGCTAATCACCAGCCCCCGGCGAATACCGAACAGTTTCGCGTGGCCTGCGTTGCCGGGGAAAGACGCGATTCCGATTTTTCCTGGGGGGGGCGGAGTGTCCAGCGAGAGTTTGCGCCGCGCGCTGTGCGCGGTCGCTGCGATCTCGTTCGCTTGCGGTCAGGCGGCGCCGCAGCCCACGGACCCTCCGCCGCCCGACGTCCAGATCCCGCCGCCGGCACCCTCGATCGACGTCTCCATTTCCCTCTCGCCCGCCCGCGCGCAGACCGCGACCAGCGGACAGCTTTCGTTCAGCGCGAGTGTCACCGGTACGACGGACACGGGCGCGATCTGGTCCGTGGCGGAGGGAGCCGCCGGGGGCAACATCGATGGGAAGGGGCTGTACACCGCTCCGCTGACCGCGGGTACCTATCACGTCATCGCCAACGCACACGCTGACCCGACCAGGTCGGCGACGGCCGAGGTGGCCGTCACTGCGCCGCTACCCCCGACGCAAGAGCAGGTCGTGACCATCTCGCCGCAGTCGCTGCTCATCCAGACCGGAGGCGAAGCGGTCTTCCTCGCCGGCGCGCCCGGCACCGGGCTCGTCGATTTCACCGTGCTCGAAGGAGCGGACGGCGGGTCATTCAGCGGCGGCCTTTACGTCGCACCGAGCAATCCTGGCACCTATCACCTGGTCGCTGCGAGCCGGGACGATCCGCGGTTGACCGCGACCGCGACCGTGATCGTGAGAAGTCCCGGCGGCACGTTGATTCCGTCGTCGACCATCGTCGCACCTGGCGGCACCGTGCAGTTCAGCAGTTCGCGGCCGCCGGACGAAACATTGTCCTGGGACGTCGTTGAGAGTGGCGCAGGTGGCACCATCGACGACGGCTTCTTTCAGGCGCCGACGACGGCCGGCACGTACCATGTCTGGGCGTACCCGTCGTTCGACCGGAGCATCACGCGCATGACGGCAGAGGTCACCGTCCGACCCGACCCCGTGTACGTCACGGTCAACATGCCGCATACCACCTCTGTCAGACCAGGGTGGGGCGCGGCGTATCGCGCCACCGTTCACGGCAGTTCCGATCAGCGGGTCACGTGGTCGATCGTCGAGGGCGCGGCCGGCGGCACGATCGACGCGGATGGGCTGTACTCGTCACCGCGCGATCACGCCGGCGCGTTCCACGTCGTCGCCACCAGCGTCGCCGTCCCTTCGGCGAGCGCGACGGCGACCTACGAGACCTGCATCGGTGACGGCTGCGGCCATCACTTCCGCGATGCGGGTGGAGCAGTCCTTCCAGCCTCGGTGCTCTACGCGCTCTTCTGGGGCGACCCGGTGGCGTTCCCAGCCGATCTGAAAGCCGGCATCGAGTCGATGTTGCGCGGCCTCGACGGGTCGGCCTATCTCGCCATTGCCGATCAATACATGCGCGGAGCCAAGACGATCACGCGGTTCGGCGGCAGCCTCGAAGACCACAGCACGCCCCCGGACAGCTACGACGTGGGACCCGAGATCTGCCGCATCCTCGACGCGAATGGCGTCGCGCCACGCACGGACGGGCAATACTTCCTCTATACGTCGGCCGGCATGACCTCGGGCGGAAGCGCCTGCGCCTGGCACATGAACACGACCTGCCAGGAAATCCCCATCCAAATCTCGTTCATGCCAAACCCGGAGATCACCGACGCGGGCGCATGCAACGCGCCCGATGACCTCCACTGCTCTTCGAGCGCGTCGAAGACCACGCGCACCTGGCAAAACTACACGGCGCACGAGCTGATGGAGACGATCACCGACGCGCATCCTGGCGAGCAGCGCGCTTGGACGGCTCCCTGGATCGACGAGATCGGTGACGCCTGTGCCGGCCGTCTCTCCTGCGTGCCGCTCGGCGCCGACACCTACCAGCTCCAGAGCGAATACTCGAACGCCGCTGGGAGTTGCGCCACGCATTGATCGCAAGCCCAGCCTGGGCATCGTGCGAAAGGCGAGGCCGGGCGGAAAATGCCGCCCGGCCCCTTGAGCGGAACTGTCCTCAGAGCTGGGGAAGACCGGTCGCGTCGATGGCCTGGGTGATCTCGCGGAATATCTCGTCGATCTCGCTCTTGTCGTTGTACATCGCGTGCGTCGAGATGCGGAACGCGACACGGTTGTCGGCGGTGCCCGGATCGCTCGTCTTGTCGCGCCAGGTGATGGTTCGGATGTAGATCTTCGGCGACCCCGCGCCGAGGGCGTCGCGGACCTGGTTCAGGGCCGTAGAATGGGCCGCGAACTGACTGGGATCGTTGAGGCCCTTGAACGGGTTGAAGGCTGTCAGGAACGTCTTGAACCTCGGATCGGCTGTGGGCGAAACCGAGAGGGATCCGGAACCCCACCGCGCCGCGACCTTTGACTGCAGGTAGGTCGCGAGCGACACCCCGCGTTCATAGATGCGCTGGACGCCGATGGAGTTGAAGAACCGCGCGGAGTCTGCCATCGCGAACACGGCTGGCCGGTTGTATTCGCCTGTGCCCTGCAGGGCCGAGGCCGGAGTCCAGCGGGCGCGATTGTCCTGTCTAGGATTTGGAACGGTGAAGAGCGTGCCCCAGCCTTCCTGCCCGTAGTTGAACTGCGGCAGGTTCGGCCCCTGGTTGCGGATGTAGAGGATGCCCGTCCCGGGTCCGCCACAGAGCCACTTGTGGCCAGCGCCCGCGATGAAGTCGGCGCCGTAGTCGTGACAGTTGATCGGGAGCATTCCCCAGCCGTGCGCGGTGTCCACGATCACCCAGGCGCCGGCAGCCTTCGCAACCGCCGTGATCTCCTTCACCGGCAACCGCAGTCCATTCTTGAAGGGGATCTCCGAGATGAGGACGTACTGCTTTGCTCCCGCCGGAAGCGGCTGTTGCAACTCCACCCTGAACAGGTCGATGAACTCGTTCACGCTCATGTCGAAGTGCGAGGGGATGTCGACGATGTTCAGCTTGACGCCGTAACCGTCGCGCACGGCCGCCATCGGGCCGACGCCCGCGGCGTGCTCCATCTGCGTGGTGACGATGCGATCGCCCGCGTTCCAGTGGATTCCGTTGAAGACGATCTGCAACCCGTGGCTGGTGTTGTAGCTGAGCACGATCTCGTCGGGATTGGCGCCGTACATCGCGGCAATCTCCGCCTGCAGCTTGGCGATGCGCGACGGCGCCTGGACGTAGAGATCCGGGAAAGCCGCGGCGAGATTCGCTTCCCAGTCCCGGGGGTCCGAGCTCTTGAACATGTTGTAGACGATGAGGTTGTTGATCGAGAACAGCGGCTGCGACCCGGTCGTCCCCGTATTCATGTGGATGTAGTTGTCGGGCAGGGCGAAGGCGTTCCGGACGTGATTCCAGTACCCCTCGCTTGACGGGCTTCCCCTGACCGTCGGAACGGGTCGCAACGCGGTGGCGAAGTCCTCCAGCTCCTTGCCTCGCCCGAGCGCCCGGGCAGTCCCCGGCTTGAACAGCGTGGTTGCGAGCGCAGCTCCGGTGAGGCCCTGCAGCATGCCGCGTCTGCTCAGTGCAGTTCTGGGATTCATTCCTGGTCCTCCAGCGGCTGGGGGATGATCGTCCTAGGACGTTGGTAGCCGCGCAGGCGGACTAGCGAGCCGGCGCTTCACCGGTCAAGGCAGGTGTCGGACATTCGTCCAGCGGCGCACGGCTGCGATCTCTGCTTCGGGCCGCGACGCCGGCGCAATAGCGCATCACACGCGCGATCGCCCAACCAGAGAGATGCGGTTCCTCCCTCCGTCAACACACGAACAGCCCGCAGCCCCGCCCGGACGCGCATGCTCGACGAGCATGTTTCAGAGGAGGAATGCAACCTCGAGTCGCGGGGACCACCCTTCTCGTCACCCTTTTCCTGGCCGCGCGTGCTTCCGGCGAGGAGGCGGAATCGCGCCCGCCGGTGCGCCCCGGCGCAATGATCGGGCTCGTCAGCCTGCCAAGGCCGATCGACGCCGAGGTATTCGTGCGCATCGTCGACATCTTCGGCGTCGGGTTGGGCTACAGCGACTTTCCGGCGTTCATCGCCAATCCGCTGCTCGAGCTGGTCGGCGCGAAGAGCGACTCGACCGACGCGCGCCTGGATCAGTTCAACGCGTTCGATCTGGACCTGCACGTCTTCCCCTTCCGCGGCAGGTTCTTCGTTGGCTCCTCGTTCGGGCGGCAGTCGCTCAAGGGCGCAGTGACCGAGAACACCGCCTTGGGCCCACAGACCGCGACCGTGGACCTGACGACGTGGTACGCGACGCCCCGCGTGGGCTGGATATGGACGTTCGAGCATGGGTTCTTTCTCGGCTTCGATCTCGGCGTCCAGTTCAAGCTGGGCGCCGACAAGACGGTGACGGTGCCACCGAGCGCCACTCCCGACATTCGAAACAGGGTGGACAACCTCGCCGACCTGGGCTCGAGCTACCCGCTGCCCTCACTCCACCTGCGCCTCGGCTGGATGCCGTAGCGCGTTGGCGCTCCTCTGTCTCATGGCTTCACCGCGGGCAGGCGCGCAGAGACTTTCTCTCCGAAGAGGTCTTTTCGGCAGAAGGCATCCGCCAATGCTGGCGCACGCAGGCCTCCACTAGCCTCCGTCAGTGGCGGATCGCTTTCAGGTGCGCGATGGTCATCGTCGGCGTCGCCCAGAAGGCGATGATGAAACCGAGATAGATGGGATGGCGGACATACTAGAGAAAGCGGGAATTCAGGAGGACGCCCGACGTAGAGGCCTTCATCTCAGCGTCGATGTCCTTCGCGGACAGCCTGTCGAGTCCGCGAAGACTTCGCGCGCTTCTGCGCCCGCCGCCGTACCGCAAACGCCTTTCCACGCGGACTGCCTAAAGACTCAAACGCGTTCCGCAAGGCCAGGGCACGCAGGTAGGTGCCGACACCCAGCCCTTCCCGGCCAGCTTGCGCAGCGATCGTCTCGTGCTCTTCCTTCGTCAGCCGGATCTGAATCGTAAGGTCGCGCGCCATCCATCACCTCGGGATCGTACGTACATTGTAGCTACGATCTGCAACGACCGCAATCCACCAGGCTCCAAACCGGATCCGGCGTGCGCCACGTCGACATTCCGATCACGCCGGAGAAAGTGTGACGGCTGCTCAAGGAAAAGGCCTGGCGGAGTAGCGCGCAAAACGTCGGAGGACCAACAGACCTTTTGCCGGATCATACCTTCGTCTTAAGATCATCGGCCCGCCTGCCGTGCGGATTTTCCAACGAAATCCGGGGGCCGGGTGCCGCGCGTTGGCGCCCCTGATCTCCGGCCTGAGTCTGATACGAAGGCGCTGAAAATGCGCGGTTGTGCACGATAGCGCGCGATTGGCGCCGACTAGCGCCAGTACCACCCTGTTGCGAACGTTCAATGTAGCTAGAAGCCCGGGAAGTGTTGGCGCAGTGTCGCGCGCATGACGAACGAGCGAGTTGGCGGCAGGACGATCGATTCATCGAGAGCGCAGGTTGCGCGCGCGCAGGCGCGAGCGACGCCTCGGATTCCGGTCTCTCAGACGATCATCCCTCCGACATCACTCTCTCAGACGTTCGCCGACTTGATGCACGCCGCGTGCGCCGTCGAGCACGCCGTTCGCTCCGCGCGATCGGCGTAGTCGTCGCACACGGTGGGGGGGATCAACATGATGGGTTTTTCGAGGTTGGCGAATATCGCGAACGGCCAGCTCGGGACGGGGAACCCGAGATGACTCTTGCGCGGCGAATCGGTGGTTGGGCCGCCGCGGCGGCACTCGGTATGTGGGCTCCCGGCCTGCTCGCCGCAGACGCCGCCGACCCCCACGCCCATCACCGCCACAACGTGGCACCGGAAGCAGCCCGCACGTCTGCCGCCTACACCGTCCCCGACGTCGAGCTGGTGCGCGACGACGGCAAGACGGTGCTCCTGAGCCAGGAACTCAATGACGGCCGGCCGGTGGTGCTGAGCTTCATCTTCACGAGCTGCACGACGGTCTGCCCGGTGATCAGCTCCACCCTTGCCCAGCTGCAGCGCAAGCTAGGCCCCGCGCGTGACCAGGTCCACTTGATGTCGATCTCCATCGACCCCGAGTTCGACACGCCGGCGCGGCTGCACGAGTACGCAAAGAAGTTCGGTGCAGGCCCAGAGTGGCAGCACTACAGCGGCACGCTGGCCGCGAGCCAGGCTGCACAGCGCGCCTTCGGCGTCTACCGCGGCGACAAGATGAACCACGCGCCAGTCACGCTGGTGCGCACCGCCCCTGGCGTGGAGTGGGTGCGCATCGACGGCTTCGCCACGGCCGACCAGCTGCTCGCCGAGCTGCCCGGCGTGCACGCTTCGAGGTAGCCCGAGACCGACATGTATAGCCGACGATTCGATTTGCGCGCCTGGAATGGAGGACCCAACATGCTGATCATTTACCGCCTCGCTCGCCTGCTGCCCACACTGGCGGTCCTACTGTTTGCGTGGGACGCTCAGGCACAGAGCTTCCGCGTGCAGTGTCCGGCTGGCACCGATGCGCATCCAGCGACCGTGCCGCAGGGCTATTCGACCAAGACCATCCTGGGGCGGACCGACGGCCTCCTGAACCCGACGCCGGCGATGGCGAATCCCGGCATCAAGTGCCAGCAGATCTCGGGCGGCGACGGCTTCGTGACGATGGGCGACGGCACGCAGACCTACCTGTTCGGGTTCGGGCCTCTGTCGGGCCTCCGGGACATCCACGAAGGACTGCCGGGCACTCAACCCGCCAGCGTATTCGACCAGGAGTCGCCCACCGGGTCCGGGGCGCCGAGTGACCTGGTCGGCATGCCCGATGACAGTTTCATGTTCAACGGCGCGATCGGCTTGACACGCGACCCCGAATCCACGCCGCCCAACCTGCTCACTGGCCACGTCGATGCGCGCGAGATCATGGACGTCGGCGTGATGAACGCCAGCCAGCCGGCGCCGCTGATGGCGATCGACGAGGACGACGAGTACTTCCTCACGCTCACCAACGTCGGCCAGATCATGCGGCCGGACCTCTTCGAGCAGCATACCGTCCACTTCCACGGCTACCCGAACGCCTCGGCGTTCTACGACGGCGTGCCCGACGCCTCGATCGCGATCAACGTCGGCGGCAGCTTCACGTACTACTACCTGGCGCCGGAAGCCGGAACGTATTTCTGGCACTGCCACATCTCGCCGCCCGAGCATCTGCAGATGGGCATGGTGGGGCAGATCTACGTGCGGCCGCGCCAGAATCGAGTGAACGGCAGTCTGCGCACCAGGTTGAGCGCGGCGAACAGTGCGAACGGGAGTCCCGACGGAGCAACGTGCAACGACATCCTGTGCTCGGGACAGACCCCGCTGCCGCCCGCGAATACCGCGAGCAACAACGGCACCCTCAAGTACGCCTACAACGACGGCGACGGATCGACTCGCTACGACGTCGAGTACCCGCTCCAGATGATGGGCTTCGACCCGAACTTCCACTTCGTCGGCATGACCTTCAACCCGGAATCCTTCACCGACATGAAGGACAAGTACTTCCTGCTGAACGGCCGCAGCTACCCGGACACGGTCGGCGGAGCCTCGACGGCCACCACGAACAGCGCCGGCCCGATCCAAACCATGTCGACCGACGGTACCCTGCACACGTCGCAGCCGTTGCCGTCCGTCATCAACATTCCGGCTGGCGGCAGGGCGCTGCTCAGGATCTCGGACCTCAACGTCAGCGAGTACCACACGCTGGCCTCGCTCGGCATCCCGATGAAGGTGATCGCCGTGAACGCCCGCCTGCTGCGCGACATGGCCGGTAACGACATGAGCTACACGACGAACTCGATCACGCTCGGCGGCGGCGAGTCGCTCGACGTGATCCTCGACGCGACCGGCTACAGCGCGGGCCAGAAGTTCTTCCTCTACACGCCGCAGCTGGACCACCTGTCGAACGATGCGGAGAACTTCGGCGGCCAGATGACCGAGGTCAACATCTGCACCTCGGTCAATCCGACGACCAAGGCCTGCAGCATTTAGGAGAGCACCGATGCGCGCCACGAATCCAAAGTCTCTGCTCGGTCAGCTCCTGTGCGGCACGGCGTTCGCGCTCGCGTCGCTGTTCGCTGTCACCGCACAGGCGGCTGCCCCCGGCATTACTGGTCCGACCTTCTACCTGAGCGCCACGCCGGCCTACATCAGCCAGCCTGACGGCACGTCGATCTACTCGTGGGGCTACGGCTGCACGAGTGCGCCGAGCGGCTTTGTCCCGAGCGCGAGTCAGCTCCAACCTGCGAATGGCGCATTCTGCCCGCCGATGCAGATCCCCGGCCCGACGCTGATCGTCACCCAAGGCCAGACGGTGACGGTGAATCTAACCAACACTCTGCCCGCGCGCGCAGGCAATACCTCGATCCTGTTCCCGGGCTTCGCGGTCACGGCGACGGGCGCCCCGGGGCTGCTCACGAAGGAGGCCGTCCCGGCCGGCACGGCCACTTACACCTTCACCGCCAGTTCGGTGGGCACCCATGCCTACTACAGTGGCACGCAGAGCGACCTGCAGGTGGAGATGGGTCTATACGGTGCAATCATAGTCCTGCCCGGGACGAGCGCTAATACCGGCCCCTGCTCGAATACCCCGAACGATACGGCCAGGGGCCACGACTTCGGCAGCGGCGTGGTCGAAACCGACTTCCGCCTCGCTCCCTCCCACGCCGCGTTCGACCATGCAGCGGCCTGCTACGACCGCGAGTACCTGTTCCAGTTCTCCGAGCTGGATCCCAAGATCCACAGGGCTGCCGAAGCGATCGCCTTGTGCGTCGCGGCGACGGGCGTGCCCTGCCCGCCCAACATGAACGCGGTCGAGACCGAGCCCTACTCCCCAGCCTACTTCATGATCAACGGGCGCTCGATGCCCGACAACATGGACCCGAACTACGCGGTCCAGTATCCCCGCCAGCCCTACAACGGCAACCCGCACATGCATCCGGGCGAGCTGACGCTGGTCCGGATCATCGGGCAGGGCCGCTGGCAGCACCCGTTCCACGAGCACGGCAACCACGTGCGCGTGCTGGCGCGCGACGGCAACCTGCTGCTCAGCAAGACCGACGCGACCAAGCTCTCCGGGCCGCTGCTGTTCACGACCACCACCACGCCGGGCCAGGCAATGGACGGAATCTTCTTGTGGACCGGCAAGGGATTGAACTGGGACGTGTTCGGCCATGGCTACGACGGCGACTCGACCCCGTGCGCCCCCGACGCCAATGGCTACCACAGCGTTCCGACCGACCCGAATTACTACGAGTGGTGCGGCGACCACGGCAAGGCGCTGGAGTCCAGGCCGTTCGGCCAGGTCGGCAGCGGCGGCCCGGTGACGTTGCCCGACCCGAACATCGTGGCCAACGGCCCCTGGTACGCCGGCAGCCCCTACCTCGGAGGAGAAGCCATGGTTCGCGCGGTGGGCTCGACGCCGATTCCGCCTTCCGGGACGGTCGCGAACAGTCCCACGGACGAAGCGGGCTTCGCCTTCATGTGGCACTCGCATAACGAACGCGAGATCACCACCAACAACATCTTTCCCGGCGGCATGCTGATGATGATGCTCGTCGATCCCCGCGCCTTCGTCATCGATGAGTCGAAGTAATCCAGGAGAATCGCGATGCGCACCTATTGGTTGAATTCGAGTCTAATCCGGACCGGACTCGCAGCTTCGGTTCTCCTCCTCGCAGGTAGCGCGTTCGCGCAAGTGCCTGTGGTCAACCTGACCGCGGCGCCCCGGCAGGCCGTGCTGCCCGATGGCGAATCGGTCCCGATGTGGGGCTATACCTGTGGCGCCGTGACCCAAGGCGCCGTACCGGGCACGTCCTGCGCGGCGCTGAACGCGAATGCCGGCCTCAATTGGTCGCCGGTGCTGATCACCGTGCCGTACACCCAGTCGGCGCCAGGCGTGTCCAGCACGTCGCTGACGATCAGCCTCACCAACAACCTGTCGTTCGGTGCGACTCCGACCAACATCGCCACGTCGATCGTCATTGACGGTCAATTGGGCGGCGGTCTCGGGACCCCGGGGTCCTTCACCCCGAGCCCGGACCACTCCAACGCGCAGACAATCACCTGGCCAGCCGCGGACCCGACCCCGACGGGCACGCCGCCGACGCAGGGGCCGCGCGTCAAGTCGTTCGCCACGGAGGTCGCGGTCGGAACGCCGGCGGCGCTGACCTGGAGCGCCCTCAGGCCTGGCAGCTATTTGATCCACTCCGGCACGCACCCGTCGATCCAGCACCCGATGGGTCTGTACGGCATGCTCGTCGTGACGGCCGCTCCGACCAGCACCTCGCCCGGCACGGCCTATGGGCTCGGTACGCTCGCCCCCGTGACGTACAACGCCGAAGTGCCGCTGCTGCTGGGCGAGATCGACCCGGTGCAGAACCGCGCCGTGGACGCCGCGGTGGCGACCGCCGGCTTCAGCGAGACCAAGGTCTGGTCCTCCCTGAGCCTGCCCGGTAGCACGACGAGTGGCTGCGGCAGTCAGTTCCTTGCCGATGGGGTGACCGCCAACCCGGACTACAACACCTGCTACCCGCCCGCGGTCAACTACGACCCGCGCTACTACCTGATCAACGGCACGTCGTTCGATGCGTCGAACCCGGTCCGCTCTCTGTACGGGGCATTGCCGGCGGCGACGGCCAGCGGGTCCGTGCTCGTTCGCTTCGCGAATGCGGGGCTCCGCATGCACGTGCCGTCGATCGTCGGCGCGCTGACCACGCCCGCCGTCGTTGCGCCCGGCACGACTCCAGCTCCGACCGCGGGGTTCAGCCTGGTTGCTGAAGACGGCAACCCACTGCCTGGCGTGTCGCGCGTGCAGGGCGAAATCTTCCTGGCCGCGGGCAAGACCCATGACGTGATGATCAACGCGCCGATCGCGACCTCGCTGCCCGTGTTCGACCGCCAGTTGAGCCTGTCGACCAACAACCAGCGCAACGGCGGCATGCTCGCCTACATCACGACTCAAGTGCCTGACCCACTTGGAAGTCAGCTGCCGACCTCGGGCGTGACCGCCACAGCCGTGCCTGACAGTTATTCCCTGGTCTCGGGCAACACGTTGACAGTCAGCGATCCGTCCAAGGGCGTGCTCGCCAATGACATCGGGATCTACGGCGCCAAGGTCGTAGGCGCGGTCCCGGCCGGGCTAACCACTTTCAACGCCGACGGTACGTTCACCTACACGGGCGCGCCGATCACGTTCACCTATTGCGGCAATGGAGCGATTTCCGGCGCGGCATGCGCGACCGTGACGATCGCCGCCTGCACCGGCGCCTGCCGCGGCACCGCTCCGGTTGCGTCCAATGTGCAATTCAGGAGCAACGTCGCGTCGCGCTATTTATCGCCCCCGCCGGGCGTGCTCGGCAGCAACGTCTCGAATCCAAGCGGACATCCGCTGACCGCGTCCGGCGGCGGTGGTGGGGTGACGGTGAACCCGGATGGGTCGTTCGTCGCGACCGGCCCCGGCGGCGCGTGCCCGGCACTCACCCCGCCAGCACCAGCCCTTGCGAGCTGTGTGCAGTTCCCCTATACGGCGACAACCTCGACCGGCCTGAGCGGCTCCGCCACCGCGACCGTCGTCTTCATGCCGGCCTCGAACCTGGTCGTCACCGTGAGGGATGCGAAGAACGGGCTTCAGATCACGGACTACCGCTGGATCATCGAGGAAGACCGCACCGTCTTCATCGATCCCAAGTGCCAGATCAACACCTCCGGGCCGCGGCTCGATTCGAACGGGCGCCCCTGCCCGGCGCTGCCGGTGGAAAGCCTCGGCTACAACTTCCACACGGCCGCGATGCCGGTGGTGGCGTCGGGCTGCCTGGGAACGATCTCGTGCGAAGCCGGCCAGACGCTCCTCACCGAGGCCACGGTATGCGACGTCGGCAACGGTCAATGCCGGCCTGGCACGCAGAAGACTGCATTGAACCCCAGCCAGGTCTATCTCGACCCGGCCAAGCGCTACTTCATCTCGGTCTTGCCGGGCGACGGCGTCAATCCGGTCGTCGGCGGCGCCGGTGGCCCGGACGACAACGGTCGGCCGTTCGACATTGCGACGGCCTGCGGCCCGTACACATTCCCCCCCACGGGCGCCTGGGAGCCCAGCGGGGCGGCTGCGATCTGCGGCCACGCCATGGGCGGCGCGCAGATCGGGGTGGCGCCCGGCGCGGGCGCGCGTCCGCCGGTCAACATCCTCCTGCAGCAAACACCGCTGCCCACAGCCAAGATCGCGGTGTTCGTGTTCCAGGACGACAACCCGCTCAACGGGCAGGAAGACCCCGGCGGTGGCGTCGACGTCATCGCGCCCAACGAGGCCGGACTGGGCGGCTTCGAGATCAAGGTGTTCGACCAGGCGGGCGGGTTTGGTGACTCCACCGGGCAGCTCACCTACGACCAGTTCAACATGCCCGTATCCAACTCCCTGGCGGGCATGATCGACCCCCTCACCGGGCTGGATGCTTGCCCGATCGCCAAGAACGGGGACGGCGCCATCGTGGGGATGATCCCGACCTGTCCGCACTTCGAGTCTGACGGCGTGACCGAGTCGCCCCTGGCCGGCCAGGCCGTGATCGCGAACCTCTACCCGGGCCTGTACGAAATCGTCGCCGCGCCCGCGGCCGATCGCATCGCGCGCGGTGAGGAGTGGCTGCAGACCAACACGCTGGACGGCACCAAGTCGCACGAGGCGTTCATCAAGCCCAACGAGCCGGGCTACTTCCAGGAGTTCGGACCGGGCGGCTTCCACGTCGTCATCGGCTTCGCCAATCCGAAGATCATCAACGACCGCAAGGCCGCCTTGTGCGCCACTCAATCGTGCACCGCGACCCTGAACGTGCAGATCACGAGCACGCGCATGAGCCGCACGCCCGACCAGCGCCTCTACAGCAGCGGCAACTACGACGCGTATGGCTTCACCCAATGCTACCTCAGCGTCGGGCCTCCGGACGGTGCGGACTTCGCGTTCGAGAAGTGCCGGTCAGACGGCACGGTCACCTTCACGGGCATGCCCGTGGGCAACTTCAGGCTCACGGTGTTCGACCAGTGGAACGATCTCCTGCTCGACGGCCTGGTGCACCCGCTGAAGATCGACGGCAATACCGCGCTCAAGGAATTCCCGGTCACGCAATGGCGCAGCAATCTGTATACGCGCACGTTCATCGATCTCAATGGCGACGGCGTCTCGCAGGACACTGAGCCTGGTCTGCCGCTGGCTTCGACCAACATCCGGTATCGCGACGGCAGCTTCGGGTTCTTCAACAACACCGACCTGAACGGCTTCGCGGGCTTCAACGAAGTGTTCCCGTTCATGAACTGGCTCGTGGCCGAAACGGACACCACGCGCTACAAGCTGACCGGTGTGCACTCCGTCTATGACGCCGGCGGCCCGGCCGATGGAACGACCGGCGGCGGAACCTCGGCCATCGCCAACCATCTCGCAAACACGATCGAGACCGTGCCTCTGCCCGCCAATCTGCGGGTTCCGGGCGCCAGGTATTGCGCGAGCGCCGACTGCTCCGCGGGCGACTCCGGGGGCGGTTCGACCGGACGGGTCGATCCCCCGTGGGTAGGCGCCACCCAGGGCTGGCAGGGCCTGCTGGGCCAGAACAGCTTCATCGAATGGGGCATGAAGCCCTTCGATCCCGGCGAGAACGGCGGCATCAAGGGACACGTGATCTACGCCTCGACGCGTCCGTTCGACGACCCGACTCTGCTGTTGCAGTTGAGCTGGGAGCCGGGTGTGCCGCGCGTGCAGGTCAACCTGTACAAGGAAGGCACGGCGCAAGACAGCACCACCACCCTGACGCTCGTCGACACCACGAAGACCTCGAGCTGGGACGACTGGGCGCAGGGCTTCCGTTCGGACGGCGTTCCGAACATGAACTGCCCGGGCCAGGACCCGACGAGTCCGTTCTTCCAAACCCTGAAGGACAGCAAGCTGTGGCTCGACCCTGCCAGCCCGAAGACGCCGCTGCCCAACAACTCGCAGTTCAAGTGCTACGACGGCTGGTCGATGCTGAACCAGATCCAGCCCGCGCCGTACGACGGCATGTACAAGTTCCCCAGCGTTACGGGGATCAACCCGGCGACGGGTCTCCCGTTGGGCACCAACTGCACAGGCTGCACCACAGGCCCCGACAACCTGCCGATGCTGCCTGCCGGCAAGTACGTGGTGGAGGTCATCGTCCCGCCCGGCTACGAGCTGGTGAAGGAAGAGGACAAGAACATCCTGCTCGGCGACGTCTACATCGCGCCGGTCTCGATGCAATTCGCAGGCCTGGGCAATGTCTTCATCATGCCCGACCAGGCGGCGGTCAACGCCTACTACAACAAGAACAACGCGCTCAATCCGACCACCAACCTCGGTGCACGGCCGCGCCACGAAGGCGATACCGGCAGCATCGAGACCTTCTGGCCCTGCGTCGGCGCCAAGCGCATCGTTCCGGACTTCAACAGCCTGTTCCCGACCGCGGGTCAGAACTCGCCGTTCGCGGGTGCGCTGCGGCCGTTGTGCGACCGCAAGGAAGTCACGCTCACGGACCAGATGACGGCGCTGGTCAAGTTCTACATCTTCAGCTCGACGCACGTCGCCGGCCACTTCGCCGGCACCATCACCAACGACTTCGCGTCCGAGTTCGACCCGTTCTCGCCGCAGTTCGGCGAGAAGTTCGGCCCGCCGAACCTGCCGGTTTCCATGCGTGACTTCAACGGCAACGAGGTGACCCGCGTCTACTCCGACCAGTGGGGCATCTACAACGGCCTGTACTTCTCGACCTACGGCGTCAACCCGCCGAACCCGACCGGTTACGTGCCGCAGATGTCGATCGCGTGCATGAACGATCCGGGTCCGATCGCCAGGACCAACGCGCTGGGTCAGTACGTGGACGCCAACGGGGTTGTCGTGGCGAGCGCCGACCTGGCTGCAAAGATCACCGACCCGGCGTATAGCCCGGCCTACAGCGACTTCTGCTACGAGACTCCGTTCATGCCCGGCTTCACCGCGTACATGGATACGCCGGTGATTCCGACCCAGGCGTTCGCCGACGGCTACAACCTGCCGGATAGCGAGTACCCGGACCTCACGCCGGCGATCGGCAGCGTGACGGGTGGGGTCGCTGGACCCTGGGTCAGCGCAGTCGGTCAAACGCTGACCATCACCTGCCTTGGCTCGACCATCGATGGGGTTCCGTGCAGCAGGGTGGTGCAGAACCCGAGTTACTCCGGGCCCAACGCGGCCACCGCGCCGTACAACCAGAAGACCATCACGCGGCACTATGGATTCGGCTCCACTCCAGGGCCGGTCACGATCGGCGGGGTGAATGCAACCTGTGGCACCTGGTCCAACACACAGCTCACTTGTACGGTCCCGGCGACCGTGCCCTTGTGCAACGCGACCAACGCCTCCTACACCGGTGCCAACGCAACCGCCCGATGCGGCCAACTGGAAATCACGCGCGGCGATAACGGCAAGCGCTCGATCGACGCGATCACTGTCACCGTGGCCGGCAAGTCGCCGACCGTCGTGACGCCGACGACCACGGTCGTACCGGGTCCCTTCGGCCGCATCGGGCCGAGCCCGATTCAGACCGCGATCGACAACGCCGTGCCTGGCGACCTGATCATCGTCCGCCCGGGCACGTACAGGGAAAACCTGCTCATGTGGAAGCCGGTGCGCCTGCAAGGCGTGGGCGCCGACTCGGTCGTGATCAACGCCGATTCGCATCCCGCCGGCAAGATGGATTCATGGCGCCGGCAGGTGACGTGCCTGTTCGGCCTCACCGTCGACGGCGCGCCCAACCCGAACAATGCCGCCTACGATCCGAGCGGCACCTACAGCTGCCCGAGCAGCATGTTCATGAAGGTCGATCGCATCCCGTTCGAAGCCTTCGTCGGCTGGGACGCTGGCGGCAACGGAAACCTGGCGCAAATCCTCCAGGAGCCGACACTGATGGGCGCCTATGAAGGCGCCGGCATCACGGTCGCTGGCCGTGGCATCAACGTCGGTACCAGCACCGACTTCTGGGGGCAGGCCACGGCCGGCGTTCCCGGCGCGTTCCCGGATGGCAGCAGGTACTTGAGGAACACGGCCGCGGACTGCTCCAGAACCGCTCGCACGAACGGGCACCCGGAAACCGACTACGGCACCTCCAACTTCCAGTGCAACCCGTCGCGCATCGATGGCGTGAGCATCGTCAACAGCTCGCAAGGCGGTGGCGCCATCTTCGAGCACGGCTGGAACCACTACCTCGAGATCGCCAACACCCGCATCTACGGCAACCACGGCACGCTGTCGGGCGCCATCAACCTGGGCAACGGTGAAACACCGCCGGTGTATACGAACGACGGCACCATCTGCAACCCCGGCATCGCGCCTGCGCCGCTGTGCCCGCCGTTCGGCGGCGGTCCCGGTGGCAGCCTGATCGGGCCGCTGATCGTTGCGCCCGATGGGGCGATCCCGAGTCAGTTGAACGTGAAGAACCACCTGCACCACAACATGATCATCAACAACGCCTCGATCGGCGACGCGCTGTTCTCGGGCACGCCGTCGGGCGCGGGCGGGATTACGATCAGTGCCGGTGCCGACAACTACACGATCGATCACAACTGGATCGCCGGCAACCTGAGCAGCGGCGACGGGGCCGGCATGGTGCACGCCGGCGTGACCTTCAACGGCACGATCGCCAACAACTGGATCCTCTTCAACCAGAGCGTCAACCCGACCCTGCCGACCAACGGCGGCGGCCTGACCATCGCCGGTGCCAACAACGATCGCGTTCTGCCCAACGGCCTGGAGTGCGGCTCCGTTGTCGACGTCGATTGCCCGCCAGGGATCGGTGACGGTATCGGCCAGGGCCTGGTGGTCAACGCGAACCTCATCATGGGTAACAGCGCCGAGAGCGGCAGTGGCGGCGGCCTGCGCCTGCAGCAGTTGAACGGCTCCGAGGTGGGTACGTTCCCATTGTTCAACTCGCAGTGGTATGGCGTGACCGTCACCAACAACATCATCGCCAACAACGTGGCGGGATGGGACGGCGGTGGCGTGTCGATGCAAGACGCGTTGAAGGTGACGTTCGTCAACAATACGGTGGCGTCCAACGACACGACCGCGTCCGCGGGCGTGCTGTTCAAGACACTGGGCGCGATCAATTCCTCGGCGCCGCCTCCGGGCTGCACCCCGACGCCGGACCCATTGAACCCGCAGAACACGCTGTGCCTGATCCCCAACGCGCCGCACGGTCCGCAGCCGGCGGGTCTGGTGACGATGGCCAACACGCCGAACCTGGTCGAGTCGCTGCCGGGGCTCGTGATGTGCCCGGCGGGCTTCGGTTACACGGGGGGGATATTCTTGATCAATGCCGACTGCCGCCGGCTGTCCAAGCCTGCGATGGCGAACGACATGTTCTGGCAGAACCGCGCCTTCCGTGTCGATATCGTCGGCCCGGGGAGCGGTAATGAGTCGCAGCAGAACATCATCGCGCTGACGCCGCAGCTGAACCAGACGGCCTCGGGTCAATGCCCGGGTGGCGCCAATTACTGGGATGTGGGTCTCCGTACCGATGACCTGGCCGCAGGAACCGTGCCTGCCGGAACGCAGTTGACGATGGCCAACTCGATCTTCACGAGCGCGCCTGGCGTGGCGGGGAGCAACAACTTCACGCCGGGGAACTCGCCGGTCATCGCGCAGTACTGCAACGGTGCGCGCGTGCCGCCGGAGAATTGCTCGTCCCAACTCGACCAGGCGACCTGCAGGGGCTTCAACGCGCCGCCGGGACGTTCGGAGACCACGGGTCTCTCCCCGGCGTTCCAGTTCAATAACATCACGCCGACAGCGACGGTCGACGAGGGCAACAACTGGCTGAACCTGACCTACGGCCCGTTGACCCTGAGCCGGCCCAACGTGACAACGCCGACCGCGCCTGAACTGATGGTTGCCTCCGCGAGCGTGGGCGCCACGGGCGGCGCGTATTCAATCGCGGGTACGTCGGCGGCCGTCAACAGGGGAACCAACGCCGGTGCGCCTGCGACAGACTTCTTCGGTAATCCGCGACCAAGGATCTCTACAAATCCGGCGGACGTAGGCGCGGTGGAGTACCAGATCGCTGCCGGCAGCACGCTGGTGGCGGCCAACCCGGCGCCGCTGGGGTTCACCGATATAGTCGCGGGCTCGGGCACGACGACCGCCCCGACGCGGGATTTGACGCTGTCGAACAACGGCACCACGACGTTCATCATCCCGGCGCCGACCATTACCGGTCCGTTCGTACGCGTCACCAGTGTCCCCGGCAATTGCGTTACGGGGGGAGCGTTGGCTGCAGGCGCCTCGTGCACGATCAGGGCGCTTTGGAGCCCCGTGCCCGCGACGGCGACGTCTACCGCGACTGCCGTCGTGACGGCAGGTAGAATCAGCGCGATCAACGTCACCAACGGGGGGAGCCTGTACACGTCCGCACCGACGGTCCTCCTCATCGGTGGCGGCGGGATCGGGGCCTCGGCGACCGCGGTCATCACTGGGGGTGCTGTCACCGCGATCAACGTCACCAGCGGGGGTAGCGGATACACCTCGGCGCCGGCGGTCGTCCTCAGCGACGGCGGCCGGCCGCTCGGGAGCGTTTCGATCGCCGGTGTGAGCAACTCGCCCGTCACGATCACCGGGAACACCGTTGCGCCGCTGGCCAGGGCTTCGGTGAGCCCGAACCCGCTGGCCTTCGGCAACTGGGCAACCGGAACCACCAGCAACGCGTTGACCCTGACGGTGACCAATGTCGGCAACGTGCAGCTGGCGGGTGGGTCCTTCACCTTCGGTGGCGGCACGCCGCAGCGCTTCTCGCGACCTACGGGAACGGCGGGCGGAACCTGTCCGGCAAGCGGAGCCGCAACGTTGGCGGTGGGCGCGTCGTGCACCATCAACGTGGTGTTCGCGCCGACAAACCAGACCGCGTATAGCCGGACGCTGACGGTTGCGTACACGGGAGCGACGGTGGAGCCTGCGGTGGTGACGCTGACCGGTACCGGGGTTGCGAACCGTGCGGCGGTGTCGGTCGCGCCGCTGACCATCACGCTGCCCACCGGCACCGACACCGACACC
>Ga0209689_1000168_pt1 | contig 40135 bp, 46 predicted proteins | sample GraSoiAngelo_149_FD_187119 | JGI IMG/M metagenome (GOLD analysis project Ga0209689, IMG submission 187119) | Grasslands soil microbial communities from the Angelo Coastal Reserve, California, USA - 14_1009_09_30cm (SPAdes) (version 2) | ecosystem: Environmental > Terrestrial > Soil > Grasslands ... | reverse complement strand
CCAATCCGCTCCATCCCAACAACTCGGCGTCACCGGTCGCGTTTCTTTACGACAAGGCGGCCGGCAGACCTAACCGGTTCGGCACACCCCAGGAGTTCCCATACATCGCCACGAGCTACCGGCTCACCGAGCACGAGCACTACGTGACCCAGCACGTGCCACACCTCGTGCAGCTCCAGCCCAAACCGTTCGTCGAGATTCCGTATGAACTGGCCAGCCAGAAGGGCATCAAGAGCGGCGACCAGGTGCGGGTATCGTCGAAGCGAGGCAAGGTCGAAGTTCTTGCGCTCGTGACCAAACGGCTGGGACCGATGACGGTCGCCGGCCAGAAGGTGTACCAGATCGGGATCCCGATTCACTGGGGCTACGTCGGCGTTTCAGCCGACAGCGACCCGAGCCACGGCCGATATTGGCTCGCCAACGCGCTCACCCCGTTCGTGGGCGATGCCAACGCGCGAACGCCCGAGTTCAAAGCGTTCCTCGTCAACCTGGAGAAGATGTGATGGCCGCGATCCTCACCACCCAGGACGTCTGGGCAGACCGAAGGCACCGCGTCAAGGAGCTGCGGGCGCGCCAGGGATTCGCGCGCCAGCTGCTGGATTTCTACGGCGCGCTGCTGGCCGTCCAGGAGAAGGCATACGTGGAAGCGGCATCAGTCCGGCCCGCCGGTCGCAACCTGGCCTCCTACTGCGCCGACGTCGTGGTCCCGGGCATCGTCGACGTCAGCCTGTTCGCCGGTCCGGACCAGCTCCGGTCTCAGCTTCTCCATCGCCTGGAGACGGAGCAGCCTGTGCGGATGATCGACCAGTGGATCGCGGGCGACTCGCAAGCGATGGTCGACCGGTACCTGGCGCGGGCCTCGCTGGGACCGGTCCTCGAAGCGCTCGATGCTGAGGCTCGGGCGACATGCGGCGGACCGCGCGACGCGCGCCACTGCCCGGAGTGCGGTGGCCCGCCGCAGCTGACCTATTTCGAACGGTCGGCGGACGATCTTGCCACGGGGCCTCGTCGCCTGCTCTGCGCGCGCTGCGGTGCAAGTTGGGGCTATCCACGAATGACCTGCCCCGGCTGCGGCGAGGACGAGAGCACGAAGCTGCCGGTTTTCAGCGAATACGGAACGGCCTCCGGGGAGCGGGGGAGCGTTGTTCGTGGCCTGCCCGCCGATGCCGTGGCCGACCCGGTGCACGCTGTCTTCCCGCACGTGCGCATCGAGGCGTGCGAATCCTGCCGCCAGTACGTCCTGAGCATCGACCTCGCCACCGACCGGGCTGCGGTTCCGGTGGTCGACGAGGTGGCGGCGATCCCGCTTGATCTCTACGCGCGCGAGCGGGGCTTCACCAAGGTCATTCCCAACCTGATGGGCTTCTAGATGGCGGCAATCAAAGCGGGCGAGGAATACGGCTTCTTCACCGACACCAGCATCTGCATCGGCTGCAAGGCGTGCGAGGTGGCGTGCAAGGAATGGAACCAGCTGCAGGGCGACAGCCCGGCCTTCCTCGCCGACAGCTTCGACAACACCGGCAGCCTCGACGCCCAGAACTGGCGCCATGTGAAGTTCATCGAGCACGTGCCCGACCAGTCCGCGACCGCGGGCAACGGCACGGCCTGGCTGATGATGTCGGACGTCTGCAAGCACTGCAAGCACGCCAGCTGCATGGAGGTGTGTCCGACCGGGGCCATCATCCGCACCGAGTTCAACACGGTGTTCATCCAGCAGGACGTCTGCAACGGCTGCCGCAACTGCATCGCCGCGTGTCCCTACAGCGTGATCGGAATGAATCAGGAGACCGGAACCGCCCACAAGTGCACTCTGTGCTATGACCGGCTGCAGGGAGGCCTGGAGCCCGCGTGCGCGAAGGCCTGTCCGACCCAGTCGATCCAGTTCGGGCCGCTGGCCGAGCTCCAGCAAGCCGCGGACGTTCGCCTGGCGACGCTGCACAGCCAGGGCGTCACCCAGGCCCAGCTCTACGGACGTGACGACAAGGTCTACGGCGGCCTGAACGCCTTCTTCCTCCTCATGGACAAACCGGAGACCTATGGGCTGCCGAACGCCGACAACGCGAAACTGCCGAGCCGCAACGACCTGGGTGGTTACCTCGGTGCGGCGGTGACCGCGGTGCTGGCGGTGATCGGTGGCCTGGTCGCCTTCAGGCGCCGAGGGATGTCCTGATGGTCTTCCTCGCCGAGCACTTCGTACGGTCGCCGCAGTGGACCTGGTACATCCTCTTCTACTTTTTCTTTGCGGGAATCGCAGGCGGCGCCTACCTCGTGGGGACGCTGCTGCGACTGTCGGGCGACGCGCGCGACGAGCCGGCGGCCCGGGTCGCGTTCTACGTCTGCCTCCCGGCCACGCTGATCTGCCCGATCCTGCTCACTGCCGACCTCGGCGTCAGCTGGTGGAAGTTCTGGCACATGATGGTCGACGTCACACCGGGAGACACTGGCCTGAACTTCAAGTACTGGTCACCGATGTCGGTCGGAGTTTGGGCCCTTCTGGTGTTCGGCTTCTTCGTCGCCGTCTCGGCGGTCGACGCCTGGATGAGGAACAGGGGTGGCGGCATCATTCCGATGGTCGTCAACAGGGCGTTCAACATCATCGGCGCGATCGTCGCCATCTTCATCGCGTCGTACACGGGCGTCCTGTTGAGCGTCAGCAACCAGCCGGTGTGGAGCGACACCTGGGTGCTCGGCGGGCTTTTCCTCGCGTCGGGACTCAGCGGTTCGGCGGCGCTCATCGCGCTGCTCATCCGCAATCGTCCAGACGCAGGCTTCAGCCTCGGCCGGCTGCACCAGGCGGATGGTTACTTCTCCGTGCTGGAGCTGGCGTTGATCATCGTGTTCTTCATCACGGTCGGCGCCGCCGGCGCGCTTTCCCGCGAGCTGCCGTGGCTGCCGCTGTGGGCGATCGCCGTGGCCGGCGTCGCCGGATCTCTCGTCGAGGCGCGCGGCCACATGCGGATGCGCGCCGAGGGGGGATCGGGCACCGTCGCGGGGGTGCGTCTCGACACGGTCGTGGTCTCCGTCCTGGTCCTGTTAGGAGTCCTGGCCTTGCGTGCCGCGGTGATTTTCAGTGCCCAGTAGGGAAGACATCCTCACTGTGCTGTCGGCGATCAAGGACCCTGACCTTGGCCGCGACGTGGTCAGCCTCGGCATGATCAAGGACATCGCGATCACCGACGGCGGGCGGGTCAGCTTCACATTCGAGCTGACCACGCCCGCTTGTCCCGTGCGCGACCGGTTTCAGTCGTTGGCCCACGACCTTGTCGCCGGGATCCCAGGCGTGACCGCGGTCGACCTGAAGATGACGGCCAACGTGCGCGCGGCCTTCAACGGCCGAGGCCATGAAGCGGCGATCCCAGGCGTGAAGCACGTGATCGCGGTCGCCTCGGGCAAGGGCGGCGTCGGCAAATCGACGATCGCCGTCAACCTCGCGGCTTCCCTGCAGCTCTCCGGCGCTCGGGTCGGGCTCCTCGACGCTGACATCTACGGGCCGTCGGTGCCGGGCATGCTCGGTGTCAGCGACACGCCTCAAGTGCACGACCAGAAGCTCGTGCCGCTCGAGGCTTATGGCCTGAAGGTGATCTCGATCGGCCTGCTGGCGGGAGCCGACAAGGCGATGGTCTGGCGAGGGCCGATGGTGTCGCGCGCGATCGAGCAGATGCTGACCGACGTCCGTTGGGGTGAGCTCGACTACATGATCGTGGATCTACCGCCAGGCACCGGCGATGCCTCGCTGACCCTGGCGCAGACCATCCCGCTGACCGGCGTCGCGGTCGTCTGTACGCCTCAGGACGCGGCGCTGAAGATCGCGGTCAAGGCCCTGCAGATGTTTCGCGGTCTCAACGTGACCCCGCTCGGGTTGATCGAGAACATGAGCTGGTTTGTCTGCGACGACTGCGGCAAAGAACATTTCATCTTCGATCACGGTCGCGCCGAGCGAGCCGCGCAGCGGCTCGGCGTGCCCTACCTGGGCGCGATCCCGCTCGAGAACGCCATCCGCGAAGAGGCCGATGCGGGAGCGCCGGTGGTCGTTTCCCGACCTGAAGGTCCCGGTGCGCAGGCGCTGCGCAAGGTCGCGTCGGCGGTCGCCGCTCGCGTTTCGGTGCAGAGCTTCCGGCAGCTGCCGGTCATCAACGTCCGCTAATCCCTAGAGACCTGGGATCTCGCGCTCGAGCTTCTGCCTGACTTCCTGAATGAACTCGGCGATGGCGCGTTCGTCGACGTCCGCCCCCGCCGTCCGCAGGCGTTCGGCCGCCACCCCGGCCATGTAGCACGTCAGCGGCGCGAATCGCCGCTCCTGGGTGTGAGCCGCCACTCGTGCCAGCTCGAGTAGCTCCATTGCTACGCCAGAGTCAAGCGCGGGTTTGTTGATGGCCGCCCCGCGGCGCTGCGCGGCGTCGACCCAATCCTGGCCGAGGGCGTCGAAGAATTGGTTCATTCGTAGACAGTAGCCTTTGCCAGGGTGAAGCAGTTCACAACCCGGCCTGAGATCAAAGGGACCTTTGGCGCGGTGAGCTCCACGCACTGGCTCGCCGCACTGTGCGGGATCTCGGTGCTCGAGCGAGGCGGCAATGCGTTTGACGCCGCCGTCGCGGCAGGTTTTGTGCTGCAGGTCGTCGAGCCGCATCTCAATGGCCTCGGCGGCGAGGTCCCGATCGTCCTGTGGGACGTGACGCGGAAGAAGGTCGACGTCATCTGCGGCCAGGGGCCGGCGCCCACCGCGGCCGGCATTCAGCGCATCAGGAAAATGGGACTCGGCGAGGTGCCGGGCACGGGCCTCATCGCGGCCTGCGTACCGGGAGCCTTCGCAGCATGGCTTGCCCTGCTACGGGACCACGGCACCTGGCGCCTGGCCGACGTGTTGGAGTTCGCCATCGGGTATGCCGAATCCGGTTATCCGCTGCTGCCGCGGATCGCCGACACCCTGGTCATGGTCGAGCCGTTGTTTCGCGAGCACTGGCCGAGCTCGGCGGCCGTGTACCTGGGCGGCGGCGTGCCAAGGCCCGGACAGCGGTTTCACAACCGTGATCTTGCCGCGACCTACAGGCGCCTGCTGCGGGATACGGCACCGGCCGGGGGCAGGGAAGAGCAGATCGAGGCGGCGCTGCGCTCGTTCTATTCGGGGTTCGTGGCCGAGGCGGTCGATCTGCACTGCCGGCACGAGCTGATGGATAGCTCAGGCGTTGCGCATCCCGGTCTCCTCACGGCTGCGGACCTTGCCGCCTTTCAGGCCAGGCGTGAAGACCCTGTGACCGCTGATTTTCGCGGCTGGACCGTGGCCAAGTGCGGGCCGTGGAGCCAGGGGCCCGTCTTCCTTCAACAGCTGCAGCTCCTCGCGCCCTACGACCTTGCCTCCACCGGCTTCCTGTCCGCGGATCACATCCACCTCGTCACGGAGTGCGCCAAGCTCGCATTCGCGGACCGGGAGGCGTGGTACGGGGATCCGGATTTCGCGTCGGTGCCCCTTGCCGACCTACTGTCGAGCCGATACGCAGACGAACGCCGCCCGCTGGTCGGCGACCGGGCATCCTTGGCGTTGACGCCAGGCCGGCCCGCGGGTCTGGAGCCGCGGCTGCCGCGACGCGAGGCACGGGCCGTGACGGAGGGGCACTGGACAGGCGCCTGCTCCCAGTCGCTCGGCGCGGTGCGGGGCGACACCGTGCACGTCGCGGTCGCCGACCGTCATGGGAACCTTGTCGCCTGCACCCCGAGCGGTGGATGGCTGCAGAGCTCGCCGGTGATCCCAGGCCTCGGCTTCTGCCTCGGCACGCGAGCCCAGATGTTCAACCTCGACCCCCAGCACCCCAATCACCTGGAAGGCGGCAAACGGCCTCGGACCACGCTCAGCCCGTCGCTCGCGCTTCGCGACGGCGAACCATGCCTTGCGTTCGGCACACCCGGCGGCGACCAGCAGGACCAATGGACGCTTGAGTTTTTCCTCACTCACGCCGTTTTCGGACAGGACCTGCAGGCATCCATCGACGCGCCCATGTTCCACACCACGCACTTCCCAAGTTCGTTTGCACCACACGACTCCCATCCTGGGCGGTTGCACTCAGAGCCGATGGAGCCCGGCGTGCTCGACGAGCTGCGGCGGCGAGGCCACGACGTGTTCGAGGCAGACCGCTCATCCCTGGGCCGGATCTGCGCGGTCGGAATCGACCACGCAACCGGAATCCTCTCCGCCGCCGCCAGCGCACGCGGCGCGCAGGCATACGCCGCGGGCCGCTAGGCGAGCGGGTAGTAGCACGCGGCCTGGTGGTCGCCCTGGTTCACTGTGTCCAGCGGCGGCTCGCTTTCCGCGCAGCGCGGCTGGGCTTTGAAACATCGCGTCCGGAAGCGGCAGCCGCTGGGCGGATCGAGTGCCGATGCGACGTCGCCTTTGAGGATGATGCGTTCGCGACTGCGCTCGAGGCGCGGATCGGGGATCGGGATCGCTGACAGCAAGGAACCCGTGTAGGGATGACGAGGCCGGCGGTACAGGTCACCCGCGGGCGATACCTCCACCACCTTGCCCACGTACATCACAGCGACCCGGTCCGAGATGTGCTTGACCACCGACAGGTCGTGGGCGATGAAAAGGTATGTCAGGTGGAGCTGCTCCTGGAGGTGTTCCAGAAGGTTGATGATCTGCGCCTGGATCGAGACGTCGAGAGCGGAGATCGGCTCGTCGCAGACGATGAACAACGGCTCGACCGCCAGCGCCCTCGCGATGCCGATGCGCTGCCGCTGACCGCCTGAGAACTCGTGTGGATAGCGGCCGGCGAGATCGGACGACAAGCCCACGAGGCCGAGCAGCTCTGCAATCCGCTGGGCGCGCCCCCGGCGAGTCGACGTGAGCCGATGAATGTCAAGCGCTTCGCCGAGGATGTCGCCGACGGTCTGGCGGGGATCGAGAGAGGCGAAGGGGTCCTGGAAGATGATCGCCATCTCGCGGCGAATGCGACGCATTCCCCCACGACGCAGTCGAAGGATGTTCTTGCCTCGGAAGTAGACCTCACCGGCCGTCGGCTCGACCAGGCGCAGGATCGAGCGCCCGAGGGTCGACTTGCCGCAGCCCGACTCGCCGACCAGGCCGAGCGTCTCCCCCTGACTGATGGTCAGATCCACGCCATCCACCGCGCGGACGTGACCGGTGATACGGCTGACCACGCCCGACCGGACCGGAAACCAGGTCTTGAGGCCGCGTACCTCGATCAGAGGTTCAGCCATTGAGCTCGGTGCCGGCCTGCGTCACCCAACACCGCGCGAGCTGGTCGCGGACCTGGAGCAGAGATGGCTCCTCTCGGCTGCAGCGCGCCACCGCGAACGGGCATCGCGGCTGGAACTTGCAGCCCGCCGGCAGATGGACCATGTCGGGCGGCGAGCCTTCGATCGGCGTGAGCGGCTCGTGCGGTTCCGCATCGAGGCGGGGTATCGAGCGAAGCAGCGACCACGTGTACGGATGCTCGGGATGCGAGAACACGTCCTCAGTTCGGCCCTGCTCGACGATGCGGCCCGCGTACATGACGATGACTCGGTCACACATGCCGGCGACCACGCCGAGGTTGTGCGTGATAAGGATCGTCGCCGTGCCGTATTCGCGATTCAGCCTGCGCAGCAAGTCGAGGATCTGTGCCTGGATCGTGACGTCAAGGGCGGTCGTCGGCTCGTCGGCGATGAGCAGGCTCGGGCTCATGCTCAGGCCCATGGCGATCATCGCGCGCTGACGCATCCCCCCGGAGAGCATGTGCGGAAAATGCCTCACACGACTTCTCGCATCGGGAATTCCAACCTGGCGGAAGAGATCGGTGGCCGTGGCGATCGCTTCGCCCGACCCCACGTGGCGGTGGATGCGCAGCGGCTCGCCTACCTGCCAACCCGTCCGGTAGACAGGGTTCAGCGATGTCATCGGGTCCTGGAAGATCATGGCCATCTCGGTCCCGCGGATGGCCTCCATCTCGTCCTCGCTGAGATCCGACAGCACTCGGTCTTTGAACCTGATGCTTCCTTCGACGATCCTGCCTGAGCGCGGTAGGAGTCGCATGATCGAGAGCGCCGTCATCGATTTCCCGGAGCCGGACTCGCCGACGATGCCAAGGGTTTCTCCGGCATCGATCGTGAGCGAGACTCCATCGACGGCGCGAAGCGTGCCTTCGGCCAGGGAAAGCTCCGTGTGGACGTTCTCCAGCTCGAGCAGGTGACTGAACGCCATCAGCGTCGAAGCCTGGGATCGAGCGCGTCCCGAAGTGAATCGCCGAGCAGGTTGAAGCTGTACACGGTGATCGAGATGGCGACGCCCGGGATGATGGCCAGCCACGGGTCGTTTGGGAGAAAGGTGCGGCCGGTGGTGATCATCTGTCCCCAGTCCGGTGTTGGCGGCTGGGCGCCGAGACCGAGGAAGGAGAGGACTGCCTCGGCCAGGATCGCGAACCCCGCGGACAGCGAGACCTGCACCAGGACCGGGTTCATGAGGTTCGGTATGAGGTGCCGCAGGACAATGCGCGCCGGGGTCGCGCCAAGCGATCGCGTGGCGACGACGAACTCCATCTGTTTGAGCTGAAGCACCACCGCCCGCACGAGCCTCGCGTAAGCGGGGATGGCCACGATCCCGATGGCGATCATGGCGTTGCGGAGGCTGGGCCCAAGTGCGGCCACCAGGGCGATCGCCAGGATCAAGGCGGGAAACGCGAGCAGGGCGTCGATCACGCGCATCAGCAGGAGGTCTGTCAAACCGCCCGCGTAACCGCTGACCAGGCCGATCAAGCCTCCTGCGACCAACCCGACGGCGACCGCGACAAAGGCGACCGGAAGCGAGATCCGGGCGCCCCACAGGATGCGGCTGATCTGATCCCGTCCCAGCTCATCCGTGCCCAGCGCGTGGCCGGGGCTCAGCGGCGGCAGGTATGCGTTGTCGGGTTCGGTGGCGATCGGGTCGTGGGGTGAGATCACGGGAGCCAGAAGCGCGACCAGGAAGAGCACCGCGACCAGAGCCAGGCCGACGAGGACGCCTCGGTTCTTCCTCGCCAGCTCCAGCAAGGCGACCGGCCGGCGGCGGATCGGTCCTTCGGCGGCGACGATCGCGGGCGCGTTGCTCATGCGTACGAAATCCTCGGGTCGAGCCAGCCGTAGACCAGGTCGACGACGAGATTGGCCACCATGTAGGAGAAGGCGGCCAGCAGGACGACGCCCTGGACGACCGTGTAGTCGCGGTTGAAGATCGACTCCACGGCCAGGCGGCCCACCCCCGGCCACGTGAAGACGGTCTCGGTCACCACAGCGCCCTCGATGATGCCGCCGATCTGAAGGCCGACGATGGTCACGACGGGTATCAGCGCGTTCTTGAGGGCGTGGATGAAGACGACACGACGCCACGAGGCGCCTTTGGCGCGCGCAGTCCTGATGTAGTCGAGACCCAGGACCTCGATCATCGATGAGCGAGTGAAGCGCATGTTGATCGCGGTGCCGGCCGTGCCAAGCGCGATGGCCGGCAGGGCCACATGGCGCAGGCTCTCCCACGGATCCTGGAAGAAGGGCACGTAACCGCCGAAGGGAAACAGTCGGGCCGAAACCGACAGGACGAAGATCAGGACGATCCCGATGAAGAAGTTCGGGACCGAAACGCCCGCCACGGCGATGCCCGTGGCGAGCTTGTCCACGACCGAACCCCGGCGCACGGCTGCGATGGTGCCCAGCGGGATCGCAACCAGTAACGACCACATCAGAGCGACCACGCCGAGCTCAATCGTTGCCGGCAGACGCTCCGTGATCGCGCCGGCGACGGGTTCGTGAGTAGTGATCGAGCGGCCCCAATCGCCGTGAACCACGTTGTCGATCCAGATGACGTACTGCACGTACAACGGCTTGTCGAGGCCTAGCTCTTGATGGATCTGGGCGATCGCCTGCGGGCTCCTGTCTTCGCCGAGGATGATCAGAGCCGGGTCGCCGGGGGTCAGGTGGATGAGCATGAAGACCCCGACCGTGACCAGGAACGCAACCGGGACCATCAACACCAGGCGGCGCAGGACGTAGGTGGTCATGCCGGATCAGGTTTCCGGCATGACCTGCCCACGAACGAGGTGTGAATCGCTAGCCCTTCCAGACCTCCGCCATCCGGATCATCAGGTCGGGATAGAGCGTGAAGTTGTGGATCTTGGTGTCGGAGATCTGTGCGCTGACGCCGAACGTGGTGAAGACGTATGGAGCGTCCTGCACGATCTGCTTCTGCGCATTGATGTAGTCCTGCTTGCGCTTGGTCTGGTCCGCATTGGTGCGGGCGTCGTCCAGCCAGGCGTCGACCTGGGAGTTGCTGTACATACTGTCGTTGAAATCGCCGCCCGTGTGCCACCACGCATACATGTTGCCGTCCGGGTCGATTCGCCCAGACCAGTTGACGCCGCAGGCCTCGAACTTGTGCGCCGCGCATTCCTGCTGATACGTGGCGAACTCCTCGGTCTGGATCTGCATCGTTATTCCCGCCGCGGCCAGCTCTGATTGGAGCAGCTGCGCCGCCTGCTGGTTGACGGGATCGGACGTCGTCTTGAAAGTGAACGTGAACCCGGTCGCCATCGACTTTGCCTTGGCCGCGTCGGCGTGGTCGTAGATCTTCTCGCCGGCGTCGAAGGCCCAGCTCGAGGGTGGAATCGGACCATAAGCCACCACGCCTATGTTGAAGTTGATGTTCTTCAGGATCGAGTATCGGTCGATCGCGATCGCGACCGCCTGCCGCTTGGCGGGGTCATTGAACGGCGACGTCCCGGCGTTGAGCTCGAAGCCGTTGAAGCCGATCGCGGGCACGTCGCGGTAGACGAAGCTCGAATCGACCTTGAGCGACGCCACGTCTTTCGGCGCGATCACCCGAGCAATGTCGATGTCGCCTGTCTTGAGGGCGGCGAGGATCGCGTTCACATCCGGGATCGCGCGGTATGTGAGGCCGTCGAGATAGGGGAGACCGGACTTCCAGTAGCTCGAATTCTTCTTCAGGGTCAGGTGGTCGTTCCGCTTCCACTCGACGAACTCGAACGGACCGCTGCCGGCTCCGGCCGGCGCCAGCGAGAAGTCCTTGCCGCCTTTGGTGACTGCATCAATCGACAGCATCATCCCCGCGCGGTCGACCAGCGTGGCGAGCAGCGTGGCGTTGGGCTTGCTGAGGTGGAAGACGACGTGCGTGTCGTCCGTGACCTCAACGCTCTTGACACTGGCCAGGTCTGACTTACGACGGGACGTCGCGCCGGTCTTGTAACGCTCGATGTTGGCCTTCACCGATGCGCCGTTGAAAGGTGTCCCGTCCTGGTACTTGACGCCCGACTGAAGCGTGAACTTGTAGTTCAGTGGGTCGGAAACGTCCCACGACTTGACCAGTCCTGACTTGATCGTCAGCGACGGGTCGATCGTGAACAGCGAGTCATACAAGTTGTAAAACACCTCGCGCTCGACCAGCAGCGAAGAGTCCATCGGGTCGAGGGTCCGCAGCTCACTTTCGAGCGCGATGGTTGCCGTGCCGCCGTTCTTGGGTGTCCCGGAACTCTGGTTTCCGCCACCGCCGCCGCACGAGGCAATCAACGCAAGACAGATGAAGCCAACTCCGACTCGTCTCATCTTCGACACCTCTCCCACAGCCCGGATCCCCGGCGTCCGGCAACCCCTAATTACGCGTCTGGACTCGCTCGAGTGTCAAGTATTGATTTGCGCGCCCTGGACTCTCTCAATCCGGATGATGGAGGCGATCGACGACCTGCCTCAGGACCTCATAGGGCTGCGCACCGAGGACCAGGTAGCGCCGGCCGAAGATGTGCGCCGGGATCGCGTCGATGCCGACTGAGGATGCGATGCGGCGGTGCTCGTCGATCAGATCCGCATACCGACCCTCATCGATCGCGGTCCTGAGCTCGGCGGCGTCCAGCCCCACGGCGGTGCCGATTCGCACAAGATCGTCGACGTTCTCGAGCTTTCCGCTCCCTTCCCAGTGAGCCTGGAACAGCGCGTGGTGCATCTCGTCGAATCGGCCGCGCTCGCGGGCGAACTCGGCCGCGCCCAGCGCACGGCGGGAATTGATGATCACGTCGCGATGCTGCAACTCGAGCCCGGCATCAGCCGCGATCGACCTGAGGTGCTCTTCCGCTCGCTCCAACCGCCGGCCGCGGAAATAGACCTCTCGCGGAATCCCCTCCATCGGCGCCTCGGGATGGAGCTCGAAGGGCAGCCACGTGACGTGTACAGCGCCATCGCGCTCGAGCTGTTCGACCCTGACCGAGTCGATGTAGCACCAGGGTCAAACGTAGTCCGAAAAGATGACGAGATCGATCGGTTCGAGCTGGGACATCGCTTCTAGACAACGCTAAGCGAACTCCCCAGATTCCTTCCGCATCCTTTAACCAGCGGGTGGCAGAATGGGTTGTAGGTCCCCCGTCAGACTGGGTTCCAGGAGGCTTGAATATGGCAGAGACAAGAACATTCGTCGCGAACGCGCCGGTGTGGGTTGACCTCTCGAGCAAGGACGCCGCGGGATCGCGCGATTACTACGCCAAGCTCTTCGGCTGGAAGGTCGACGTGACCAAGGATCCCGCCGCGCGCGGCTATGCCCTGGCGACCATCGGCGGCAAGAACGTGGCCGGCATCGGTCCGACGCAGGACCCGAACGCGCCGACCGCGTGGATGATCTACATCGGGACGCGCGACGCGGACGCGACCGCCAAGAAGGTCGAGGCCGCCGGCGGCAAGGTGATCGCCCCGGCGTTCGATGTCCTCAAGTCCGGCCGCATGGCCGTCTACCAGGACCCCTCCGGGGCTTTCATCTCGGTCTGGGAGCCGAAGGAGATGCAGGGCGCCGACATCATGAACGCGCCGAATTCCTTCGCCTGGGCGGAGCTCAATGCCCGAGGCATCGACAAGGCCAAGTCCTTCTACAAGAAGGTCTTCGGCTGGGGCGAGAAGCTGATGCCGATGGGCGAAGGCCAGGAGGGCGAGTACACGGAGTTCAAGCTCAACGACGAGAGCATCGCCGGGGGCATGGAGATGAACCCGATGGTGCCCAAGGAGATCCCGTCTTACTGGCAGGTCTACTTCGGTGTCGACGACGTCGACAAGGCGCACAAGAAGGCGGTCGACCTCGGAGCCACGTCGATGCTGGAGCCGCAGGACTTTCCGGGGGGACGCTTCGCGATCCTCTCCGATCCGCAGGGTGCGGCCTTCGGGCTGCTGAGGATGGAGCGGTAGACGATTAACAACCGGCGGGCCACTCGCGGCCCGCCGGTCTTATCTTTTCGTCTGGATGAAGAAGAAGAACCCGATCGTCGACAGGTGGTTCAGGGGCAAACCGGCCGAACCACTCCTGCGGCGGGTCCGCGATCTGGTCATGTGGTCGGACGACCGGATGACCGAGTACTTGAAGCACGGCACGGTCCAGTTCGCCTACAAGGGCGATATGGCCAATTTCGTCCAGCTGGGCGCCAAGACCGTGACCCTCATGTTCAACCGCGGCGCGAAGATTCGCGGCAGCTTTCCGCACCTCGAAGGCAGCGGCCCGTCGGCACGATTCATGCGGTTCGCCGACATGCGCGAGGTCGAAGATCGCATGGTCGAGCTCAACAAGGTCGTCGTCGCCTGGTGCGAGATGATGGGGCCGCCGCGGGTGCTGAAGATCCGGATCCCGACCGGGAGGCCGCCGGGGAGGCCGAAGAAGGCCGTGGCGAAGCCGAAGCGCTAGCGGCCGCGATGCGGTTCTAGGCGAAGAAGGCCCGCGCGACCTGGGCCGCGACCCGCGCGTTGTTGACCACCAGGTCGACGTTCAGGTCCAGGGACCGGCCGCCCGACAGCTCGGCCACGCGGGCCAGCAGGCGTGGGGTGACGTCGGGGCCGCTCAGGTCCCGAATCTCCGCCACGGCTCGCAGAGTCATCTCTTCTGCTCCCTCGAGATCCGCGGGGGGTGGAATCGCCACGACGGCGCCTCGGCCGCCCGTTTCCCAAGCTGCATGTAGGACACGCGCGCACTCGTCTTGGCCGTCGACGCGAACGCTGACCGGGCATCCGCTGCGGCGCGAGTAAAAAGCCGGGAACTCGTCGGTCCCGTATCCGAGCACAGGGACAGACAGGCTCTCCAGCCGCTCGAGCGTGAGGCGCAGGTCGAGGATGATCTTCGCCCCTGCGCAAAAGACGGCCACGGGCGAGCGGGCCAGCTCTTCGAGGTCGGCCGACTGGTCTTCCGGGTGGCCGCGGTGGACGCCGCCGATGCCGCCCGTGGCCAAAAAACGGACCCCTGCCATCGCGGCCACGCGCATCGTGGCGGCGACCGTGGTCGCCCCCGCCGCCCGCCGGACGACCGATGGCCCCAGGTCGCGCGAGCTCACCTTGACCGACCCCGACGCGATGCGCTCGAGGTCGGCGTCGCTCAACCCGACCCGCAACCGGCCGTCCAGCACGGCCACCGTCGCCGGTGTCGCGCCCTCGTCCCGAATCGCAGTCTCGCAGCCGCGCGCCGCTCGCAGGTTGTGGGGGGCAGGGAGGCCCTGGCCGACGATCGAGGTCTCGAGCGCCACCACAGGGCGGCCGCGTTCGAGGGCTGCCGCCACCTCGGGCGCGAGTTCGAGGAGGTCGCTCAGATCGGCCGCGCCCCGGCCAGCGTCACCGACTGCGAGGCTGCCTGGACCGCCCGCTCGGCCGCCTCGACGGGCGTCGCCCCGCGCAGCCAGGCGATGCAGAAGGTAGCGGCGAAAGCATCGCCCGCGCCGGTGGGGTCGACCATTTTCACCTCGGGCGCCGCGAGCTTGTGCCCATAGACCATGGAACCTGCGGCGCCGAGCTTGAGGACCGGGACCTGGGCGAGGCTGTCGAGCGGCACCGCCAGGGTCGCCGCCTCGGCCTCGGTCGCGAAGAGGACCTCGGGCTTCATGCGCGCCAGGACGTAAGCCATGCGGGCGGGGCCGAACGCGCGCAGGCCCGCCGCCGACGAGAGATCGACGGCGACCATGCCGCCCGCCTCGCGCACGACCCTGATCGCCGCACGCGCCGCGCTGGCGATCGGTTCGACGAACAGCGAGTAGCCCGGCACGTGGAGCAGGGCGGCGTCGCGAAACCACGCTTCCTCCAGGTCGTCCGGGCTCAGGCCCACGCTCGCACCGCGCTGCGTGGCCATGCTGCGCCGGCCGTCGGGCCCGACCACGACGGCGACGATGCCGGTCGGCTCGGCGGCCCAGACCGCCCGGACCTCAACCCCACGCGCTTCGAGGTCGCTGACCAACCTGCGCCCGGTCTCGTCCTCGCCGATGCGGGTCACCAGGCGCACGGGTTCGCCGGAGGCGGCGGTCCACGCGCAGAAGTTGGCAGCCTGGCCGCCTCCCCCGATCGCGATCGAGGCGGGTGAATCGTCGTCTGGCTCGAGCGGGCCCGCGGGGACGATCCTGACGTCGAGCACCAGGTCGCCGATGGAGACGATCACGACCTGACGAGGATAGCCGTACCTCAATTGAGGTAAACGGAAACCATCCAAATGGGGCTGGTTTCCTGGCTCAGGTCACCCGATGATTCGCCTAGCCGGGAATGGGTCGCCCGGCCTTCCCAGGGCTGTGGGGGGTGGGCCATGCGCAGCGCGCACCGCGCGCATGGCAGCCTCCTTTTTCGAAACCGACTTCCTGAAACGTTTCGCTGAAACTGGCTATGTTCGGGGCGTCGGATCTCAGTGCCGTGAGCGTTCTGGCGTCAGCAATCCGAAGGCGGCGAGCTGCCTGCTGAGCCGCGCTTCATGGGGCTCGTCCAGCCGCTGCGCGGGGGGCGCGGGCCACGGTTCGCAGATTCCCTGCAGGTGCAGCGCGGCCTTGATCGCGCCGGGAAAGACGTCGCCCCGGAGCGCCATCACCAGCCGGTACAGCGCGTCCTGGCTCGCGCGAGCCGCCTCGAGGTCGCCGCGCTGGTACTGGTCGTAGATGCGCACGACCCATTCAGGCGCGATGTTGCCCGCGCCGCAAATCGTGCCCGCGGCGCCGACCGCAAGCGAGGCGACCAGCATCGTGTCGCTTCCGGTGAACACACGAAAGCCGGCCACGTCACGCGTGGCGATGCAGACGCCCTCGAAGTACTCGAAGTCCCGGCTCGAGTCCTTGATCCCGCGGATCGCGCCTTCGTTGGCGAGCGCGGCCACGGTGGCGGGCTCGACGACGACCTTGGTGAATTGAGGAATGTTGTAGACGAGGACCGGCACCGGTGCCGCGTCGGCGACCCGCCGGTAGAAGGCGAGCACGCTCGCCTGGTCCATCGGGTAATAGAACGGTGGCGCCACCAGCACGGCGTTCGCGCCCAGACGCGCAGCTGCCTCGACCTCGGCCCGGGCGGACTGCACGTTCGGCTGCGCCACGCCGCAGATCACCGGGACGCGCCCGGCCGCTGCCTCGACCACGGCCTTCAAGACCGTGCGCCGGGCGGGCTCGTCCAGCGCGGCACCCTCACCGGTGGACCCGAGCGGAAGCAAGCCGTGGACCCCACCCGCGAGCACATGCTCGACCAGCCGGGCGAACGCGGGCTCGTCCACGCTGCCGTCGCGCTTGAGCGGCGAGGCGAGAGCGACGAGGACTCCGGCGAGGCGGTCGATGCCGAACACGGTCAGCCCGCTGCCGAGACGATTCGGTTGCGGAGCGTCCCGATGCGTTCGACCTCTGCCTCCATCACGTCGCCGGATTTCAAGAATTCGGGCGGCGTGCGCGCAAACCCGACACCGTCGGGCGTGCCCGTCGCGATGATCGCGCCAGCCAAGAGCGTCATGCCCTTGGAGACCCACTCGATGACCGCGTCGACCGGGTAGATCATGTCCCGTGTGTTGCCGTCCTGCTTGACAACGCCGTTGACGCGCAGCGACAGCCGCAGCGACTGTGGATCTTCGATCTCGTCGGGCGTGACGATCCACGGACCGATCGGGCAAAAACCGTCCAGGCTCTTGCCCTTGAAGAACTGCCCGCCCCAGCCGAACTGGATGTCCCGCGCGCTCACATCGTTCAGCGCGACAAATCCGAAGATGTGGTCGAGGGCGTGGTGGCGGCGGATGTTGATCCCCGCGCGTCCGACGACGACACCGAGCTCGACCTCCCAGTCGACCTGGCTGGTCACCGCCGCATCGGCCACGACGTCGTCGTAAGGTCCGGCGATCGTCGTCACCGCCTTCGTGAACACCGTCGGCGGGTCGACCGTCTTGCCGGCTGCCCGCGCGCTCTCCTCCGCATGCGCCTGGTAGTTGCGTCCGATGGCGATCACGTTGCCGCGCGGGTTGGGCAGCGGTGCCAGCACCTCGACGTCCTGCAGGCGGTGGCTGCGCGACCGCGCGGAAGCGAGAGTCCGAGCTGCGTGCGCGAGGCCTTCAGGGCCCGCGTCGATGAGGTCCAGCATGTCGCCTGCGCCATCGAGCTCGACCACCTCGTTCGAGCCGTCGGGTCGCAGCACTCCAGTCCGGCCGGCTCCATCCACACGGAAGGTCAGGAGTCGCATGTCAGGCAGATTGTGACCGAGCCGGGCTGTCCGGTTTCAGCCGCCGGCCGATGAGCAGCGCGCACTCCCGCATCAATTCGAGGATCTCCTGCTGGATCTCCACCTGTTCCTTGCTCGCTCCGCACAACGTCCCGAAGAAGCGACCTTCGGCGGTGAAGACCGGATAGGAGATGAAGGTGCGGATCTCCAGCAGCCTCGCGACGCTGCTCTTCGGAAACTGCTTCTGGGCGTCGCTGGTGTAGTTCGGGCCGCCCTCGACGACGAAGCGGCATACGCCCTCGGACCAGGGCAGCGTCACGTCCTCCGGGATGTGAAAGAGGTCGCTGCGGTTGCACGAGAAAACGATGTACTGCTCGTCGGCTGTGAGCCGCGTCTCGGCCAGGTAAGTGGAGCTGAGGCCGGTCAGCTCGGCAAGCATCGCGAGCACGCCGCGTGCGACGGTCTCCAGGTCGCTGCCCCGCGCGGCGGCTTCCTCGAGCAGCTGCCGTGCCGTCGGAGCCATGGGGAGTACGGTATCAACAGTTGATTCGCAACCTGATCGGGTCGGAATGGCGCCTGCCGGCTCAGGACGTCAGCTCGCTTCCGGTGTTCAATCCAGCCACCGCCGAAGTGATCGAGCAGGTACCCCTGTCGGACGGGCGTGAGGTCGATGCGGCGGTGCGAGCGGCCGCGGAGAGCTTCCAGACCTGGTCGCGCACCGCGGTCATGGACCGGGTCCGCCTCATGTTCCGCTTCAAGGCCGTGCTTGAAGACAGCTTCGAGGAGCTGGCCGCGCTGGTCACGCGTCATCACGGCAAGACGCTGGATGAGGCGCGCGGCGAGGTGAGGCGTGGCATCGAGGTCGTCGACTTCGCCTGCGGCGCGCCGACGCTCCTACAGGGACGCACCCTGCGGGACGTCTCCGCGGGCGTCGACCAGGACCTGTATCGCTATCCGGTCGGCGTTTGCGCGGGAATCCCTCCCTTCAACTTCCCGGTCATGATCCCGCTCTGGATGTTCCCTCTTGCCGTCGTGGCGGGGAACACCTTCATCCTCAAACCGTCCGAACGCACGCCCCTCGGAGGTGCACGCCTCGCGGAGCTCTTTCTCGAGGCGGGGTTTCCGCCGGGGGTCCTGAACGTGGTCCACGGCGCGGCCGGCGCCGTCGACGCACTGATCGAGCATCGTGGGATCAGCGCGATCTCGTTCGTCGGCTCGGCGCCGGTGGCGCAGCACGTGTACACGGAAGCCGCCGCCCGGGGCAAGCGTGTCCAGGCTCTCGGCGGGGCCAAGAACCACATCGTCGTGATGCCCGACGCCGACCCGGCGGTGGCGGTGCCCGCCATCCTGAATTCGGCCTTCGGCAACGCGGGCGAGCGATGCCTGTCCGGATCCGTGGCCGTCGCGGTGGGCGGGGCCGCGGACGAGCTGCTCGACCCGCTGCGCGACGCGGCGGCGAAGATGGTCGTCGGCCCTGGCGACCAGCCCGGAGTGCAGGTCGGTCCGTTGATCCGCGCCGAGCATCGCGACCGCGTCGCGTCGTTTGTCGAGCGGGGCGTGGCTGAAGGCGCAGAGCTGGTCGTCGACGGCCGCCGCGAGATGTCCCGCCGCGGATTCTTCCTCGGGCCGACCATCCTGGACCACGTCACGCCGCGGATGGCCGTGGGCCGCGAAGAGATTTTCGGTCCTGTGCTCTCGATCGCGCGGGCCGCCACGCTGGACGACGCCATCGCGCAGGCGAACGCCTCGTCACTCGGAAACATGGCCACGATCTTCACCCAGTCCGGGCGCGCCGGACGGGAGTTCCGCGAGAGGGTGGAGGCGGGCATGACCGGAATCAACGTGCCCATCGCGCAGCCTTTTGCGTTCTTTCCTTTCAGCGGCTGGAAGGGTTCATTTTTCGGGGATCTGCACGTGCACGGCACCGACGGCATCGACTTCTATACACGCAAGAAGGTCGTGGTCACGCGCTGGTGATCGGCAACCTCTTCTCGTGGACGGTCACCGCCTTGTTCGGCGTCATCACGCTGTCACTGGGTTTCGAGAGCTGGGCGCTCCTAACGGGCCACACGCCCATCTCTGAGTACATACGCCCCGCGGTCCACTCATATCCGGGCGTCGCGTTCGTGATCGCCGTCGTGATCGGGATCTTGCTCGGGCACTTCCTGTGGGGTCCCGCTTACGGCCGGACCTCGCCCGAAGGCATCAAACAGTGACGTTCACGCCGGAGGCGATTCTGTCGCTGATCGCGACCGCAGCCTCGCTGGTCGCATTTCTTTTGATGCTGCAGGAGTCACTTGCCCTGCGCAAAGGCACCGACCCGATCACGAACGCGGTTCGATCGCTGGTCCGGCAGTTCCCCCGGGCCACGTACGCGGTCGCGGTCTTGATCGGCATGGTGCTCGGCCACCTGCTCTGGCCGTAGAGACAGCCGCGGCGTCGAGCCGCAGGACGGAGTGGGTGGGTGTGGCGATGATCCTCGTCTCCGCCACCGCGTTTGGGACGAACGCAATCCTGGCCAAGCTCGCGTATCGCGAGGGCCTTGGCACCTCGCAGACGCTCGCCTTCCGGTTCGTCCTCGCGGCGTTCGGAATGTGGGGACTGGCGCTCCTCCTGCGGCAGAACCCATTGCGCTTCGAACCGCTCCGGCTGCTCACGTTGCTAGCCCTGGGCGGGGTGTTCTACTTCGCCCAGTCGCTGACGTATTTCACCGCCCTCCGCACGCTGCCGGCGTCGCTGTGTGTGCTGATCGCCTACATCTACCCGAGCCTCGTCGTCGTGGCGGGGTGGCTGTTCCTTCGCCGGTCGGTGTCGGTTTGGCACGCCGTAGCTTTGGTGGCGAGCTTTGTCGGCGTCGCCTTGCTCGTCGGCGGCGCACACCTGCAGATCGCGTGGTCGCTTGTCTTCGCGATTGCCGCGCCAACGATCTATACCGCCTACATCCTGGTCGGGGAGAGCGTCATGGGCTCGGTGCCGGCGGTCGGGGCCAGCGCCGTGATCATGACCGGGGCCGGCATCGCGTTCTGCATCCTCGCAGCGTTCCAGGGCGAGCTGGTTTTCCCCAGCACCGCGGGCGGTTGGGCGGTCGGGTTCGCCATCGCGCTGATCCCGACGATGATCGCAATCTCGCTGTTCCTGGCCGGACTTCCACGCATCGGCGCCGCGCGTTCCTCCCTGCTCAGCACGTGGGAGCCGGTCGTGACCGTGCTGCTTGCCGCCGCGCTGCTCGGCGACCGCCTCTTACCGGTGCAGCTCCTGGGCGGTGTTTTCATCATCGCCGCGGTGATCGTGGTGCAGTGGGCCCATCTCTGGAAATGGAGCGCGCCGACGGCGCTGAAGTAGGGCGCTGACGAGGCCCCGGCTGATCGCCGAGGCCTCCGCTGAGTCAGCTAGGGCTTGATGTTCTGGTTGACGTGGAACAGGTTGCCGGCGTCGTACTTCTTCTTGACGTCCACAAGTCGCTGATAGTTGCCCTTGTAGTTCGCCTTGATCCGGCTCTGGTCGTCCTCCGCCATGAAATTGATGTACCCGCCGGCTTCGGAGAGGGGCGCTGTGGCATCGTAGTAGTCGCGCACCCACCGGGTGTTCGCGGAATTCTGAGCCGGGTCCGGCCACATCCCCGCAATCACTGTCGCGAAGTTGGCATCACGGTAGGCAAAGGCGGTCTGGTCGGATGCCACGTCGTGGCACGCGCCGTTGATCGGATAGATGTGCATCGTCGAAGTCATGGCCGGCACTTTCGTGCCGTGCTCGACATGTGCATCGATCGCCTGGTCGGACAGCTCCTTCACGAAGTTTGCCTTCCAGTAGTGCTGCAGGCCGGTTGGATACAGCCCGTCGAATGCCGCGTTCAAGGCCGGGTAAGGCATCGCCCCTACGTGCTCGGCGAAAACCGGGGCCACGTCGTGGAACGGCTTGAGAGCGCGCTCTCCATCCGCCACCGGGCCGGACCAGCAAGCAACGACTAGAACAAACGTGTCGCCATGGCGTTTTTCCGGGATGAATGGGAGTGGAGGCGCGATCTGGAACGCGGGGAAGGCGCCCATCTCGCGGGGAGCGCCGGCGATGTATTCGCGGTAAAAGCTCAGAACGTCGCGGGCGTATTTGAGCTCGTAGAACATCGGGCCGCCGTAGATGTCCTTGACGGGGTGGAGCTTGAACTCAAAGGAGGTCACCACTCCAAAGTTGCCGCCGCCGCCTCGGATCGCCCAGAAGAGGTCTTCGTTCTCCTTTTCGCTCGCGACAACGAACTTGCCGTCGGCCGTGACCACGTCGGCTGAGACGAGGTTGTCACACGAAAGGCCGTACCCTCGGGCAAGGTAGCCGATACCGCCGCCCAGGGTCAGACCGCCGACGCCGGTGGTCGAGATGATGCCACCGGTGCTGGCCAGCCCGAAAGCGTTGGTGGCCGCGTTGAAGTCGCCCCAGGTGGCGCCGCCTTCCGCGCGGGCCGTGCGCCTTTGCGGGTTGACGCGAACGCCGCGCATTGCTGAAAGATCGATCACGACCCCTCTGTCAACCGTTCCGAAGCCAGGCACGCTGTGCGCGCCTCCCCGGATCGCAAGATCCAGTCCTCCCTCGCGCGCGAAATTGACCGCAGACATCACGTCGCCCGCGTTGGCGGGCCGCACGATGACTTGTGGACGCTTGTCGATCATTCCGTTCCGGACCTTGCGAGCCTCGTCATAGCGCTCGTCATCGGCGGTGATGACATCACCCCGGACCTGCTCGCGAAGCTTGTCGATTGTGAGTGTGATCATTCGGCTGAATCCTCCCGTTACAAGGGCCGCTGCCCACCCAGCCTGCCTCTTCCGGTGCCGGCCACAGTCTAGGCCCAGCCTGCCGTCTTGGGCCGGTCGATTTCCCGTGATCGGCGGGAGGCTATCCTGCCCGGCATGTTCCTGCAGCTCGACTACCTGTACACGCCGAGCAGCGACGTCGCGGCCGACGCGCGGTTGTTCACTGACGTGCTGGGCGGCAAGCTCGCATTCGCGGTCGAGGGGATGGGAGCGCGGGTGGCGATGGTGGAGCTGACGGATGGTCCTCCACACGTGCTGCTCACCGACCACCTCGAAGGCGACCGCGCGATCTACATCTATCGTGTCGACAACCTGCGTAAGGCTGCGGCCGAGCTGAAGAAACGCGGATTGAAAGACGAACGCCGGCTCGAGATCCCGATGGGCCCGTGCTCGTCGTTCGTCCTGCCGAGCGGCCACCGCATCGCGCTGTACGAAGCCTCCCGCCCGGAGGTTCTCAAACATTTTCTCGGCCGCAAAGACTTCTGAGCGACCTCCGCATAGAATCGAGCGCCAAAGTGCCGAGAAGGTTCGTCGCGGGCGGCATCGGTGCGGTCATGGCTCTGGGTTTCTACATGGTCCTCGGTGCCCTCACGCCTACGCCCCCGCGACTGATCGAGGCCTCTCCGATGGAGTCGAGTGCGATGACGCTCCTGCGCGCACCATCCATCCCGGTCATCGATCCAACCCCGGCCCGTCTTGTCATCCCGGCCATCTCGGTCGACGCCGCGATCGAGGCGCGCGGCCTCGATTCGAATCGAAATCTCGCGACTCCAAAGGACTACCGCGACGTGGCCTGGTACAAACTCGGTCCCCGACCCGGGGAACCCGGCAACGCGGTGATCAACGGGCACGTCAACTGGTGGACAGGAGACGCCGTGTTCACGCACCTGTCCCGACTGCGGATCGGTGACGAGGTGCGCGTGGTCCGCGCGGATGGACGCACCGTGGTCTTCAAGGTCAGCAGCAAGCGCACCGTCGATGCCAACGCGAGAATCCCGTCCCTCTTCGCTCCGAGCACCGACACGACGCTGACCCTGATCACCTGCTCCGGCACGTGGAACCCCATGACCCAGAGCGACACGCAGCGACTCCTGGTGAGCGCGACCGTTGCCTAGCGCGCGCCGCGGCCTGGCCGCGGCGGCAGCGATGCTGGTGTACCTCGGCGGCGCGCAGGTTGCGCATGCCGCAGGCAGTCAGGACCTGTGGCCCAGCGGCGCCGCGGGCAATCGCGCGAACAGCGAGTGGCGCACCAACAGCTATGGCGGCGGCCTGCTCATCCGCCGAACCCTGGTCAAGGCCTTCGTGCAGTCGGGCGAGGTGCTTCTGCTTGGATCCAGCGCGATCGGACAGGGCTCGAGCGACATTCTCGTTTGGAATCCGGGACTGGTGACTGGAGCCATCGGCGGTGAGGACGTCTCGGCGGCGCCCAGCTTCAGCTGCAACGCGCAGCGGACCGGAGCCCAGGGCCAGATCACGTCGCGTGCCCAGGAGCTGCTGGGTCCAGACACGATCCCGGCGGGCGGCGTCGCCGGCGGCTACGTGCCCTGCCACTTCGCGGCGGCAGCGACGGGCGTCTACGACATCGCGTTTGTCGGGCCGTCCGGTTTTTCAGGCAACACGGACGGGACCGTCGCCGCCGACGTCGCTCTGACCAACGCGAACGACTTCAACGCCGCGCAGGGAACTTCGGTCGCGGCCTGGGACGTCACCGTCCGATCGAACCTGACCTCGCCCACCAACATCACGGGCCGCGTATTCAGCTACTACCTGGCGCTGTTCACCGGTGGCAACGGGCTGCCGGTCTATCCGACCATCTACGCGGTTACCGCTGACGGCTATCGCTACCAGGTAGACCTCCGAGGCATGGATCCCAACGGCTGGCTCGTCTACGGCAATCAGCGTGGGTTTCTGGACTCCGATGGCGCGAGTCCCCTCTACCACGACGCCGTGGCGGCGAACCTTGGCAGTCCAGGCCAGCTGACGAACATCCAGGGCGGTGTCTTTTTCGACCGGCCGAGCTTTCCTCTTTTCTTCGAACCCCCGTCCCCGACAACCATCGCCGCGCTCGGCATTCCAGTCAGCCCCACCGCGCCGGTCATGACCGGCCTTGTGTTCCTGGGCAACCTCAGCGGCAATACGAGCCTGGTGAACAACGGCGGAACCTTCGCCTATACGAGCAACGTGTCCGGCGTCTACGAGATCGTAATCAGCCGGGACGGCGTGAACTTCGACCCCACCAATCCGAGCAACCGGGTGCTGCGCGGGGTCAGGCCGGCGGGCGCTCAGACCGTCGCCTGGGACGGGAAGGACAACTCCGGAGTGTTCTTTCCGGTCGGGACGTACCAGGTACACGCGAGATTCCACGGCGGCGAGTACCACTTCCCGATGATCGACGTCGAGAACGACACTGCGGGCGGACCCACGATCACGCTGCTCAACCCACCTGGCGGGACCTGTCCCCTGGTCGCCGGCTGCACCTCCGCCTTCTACGACGACCGGGCATACATGACCCTCAATGGAACCGTCGTGAACGCGGGCAACACAGTCGGCAATGTGCTCTGCGGCAACAATCCGCCCACCACGACGTTCGCCGACCCGATCAATGGCTTCAACACGTCGAGCACCCAGCGGGCATTCGGCGCAGCGTCGGGCGGCAACGCCAACGTCCCTTGCGACCCGACCGGCAGCTTCGGGGATACGAAAGGCCTCGACACGTGGACGTTTTTCCCAAGCAGCACCGTGCTCGCCCCCCTCAACATCGTCGCCGCCGCGGCTGATGTGGGACTGACGAAGACCGTCAGCGACCCGACTCCGGCGGTCGGGACGAACGTCACGTTCACGGTTACCGCGCACAACGGCGGACCCAATGCGACGACAGCGCTGCAGGTCACAGATCCGGTACCCGCCGGCCTGACCTTCGTGTCGGCCACTCCGAGCCAGGGCACTTACAACGCGGGAACGGGCGTCTGGGACGTTGGTGCGCTGGCGAGCGGAGCGGGGGCGACGCTCCAGCTGAGGGTGACGGTCAACGGGACGACGCCGGTGACCAACACCGCGACCCGATCTTCCAGTACGCCGGTGGACCCGAACCCGTCCAACGACTCAGCCTCGACCGTGGTCACCGGCAGCACCGTGCCCGGGCTACCCAACAATGGTGTCCTGCCGCTCACTTCGCTCTGGCCAGTCGGCGCCGCTCTGATCATCCTGGTGTCCGCGTTCGCCGCGCGAAGGGTGCGGAGGCAGACGACGCGCCCGCGCTGATCGCGCGCAGAATAGGCGACGGCTTGGGGAAGTTGACCTCTCCGACAAGATGACCCGTTCCCGCTGGATCCTCGCCGCGGCGGTGCTTGGGTCGGGGATCGTCTTCCTCGACTCGACGGTCGTCAACGTGGCACTGCCCCGAATCGGACGAGACCTCCCGCGCTCCTTCCTCGGCGTTCTCGAAGGCCAGTCGTACATCTACAACGCCTACCTCCTGACCCTCAGCGCGCTCCTGATCCTCGCCGGCGCGGTGAACGACTACTACGGCCGCAAGCGAACGTTCCTGTGGGGACTGCTCGGATTCGGTGTGACGTCTGTGCTGTGCGGCTTCGCCCCCACGACCGAGCTGCTCGTCCTGTTCCGGATCCTGCAGGGAGCCGCAGGGGCGCTCCTGGTGCCGGGGTCGCTGGCGCTGATCACGGCTAACTTTTCGGGCCGCGAGCAGGGACGGGCGTTCGGGACGTGGGCCGGCGCCTCCGGCGCGACCACGATCCTCGGCCCGCTGATCGGCGGTCTCCTGGTCGACACGATCTCGTGGCGGGCCGCGTTCTTTCTCAACGTTCCGCTGGTGGCGGTGGCGGCGTGGGCAACCTGGAAGCACGTGCCGGAGAGCCGCGATGAGCAAGCCTCGTCGCAGTTCGACTGGACCGGCGCGGCCATCGTCGCGCTCGCGGTCGGCGGCCTCGCGTTCGGGACGATCTACGGCCAGCAGCGGGCGTGGCACGACGCGCTCGGTTTCGTGATCCTCGGGGTGGGCGTGGTGGCGACCATTGCCCTTCCCTTCTGGATGATGCGCGCGAAGCACCCGCTCATCCCGCTCGAGCTTTTCCGCTCGCGCAACTTCACGGTCACCAACATCTCGACTCTGGTGATCTATGGCGCGCTCTACGTGACCTTCTATTACGTAGGCCTGTTCCAGCAGGGGACGCTCGGTTACGCCGCGGCGGCGGCGGGCGCGGCCGGGATTCCAGGCTCGCTCTTCCTGATCTTCCTGTCGCGCCGGTTCGGAAGCCTGTCCGCGAGATACGGCGCGCGCCTGTTCATGACCGCCGGCCCGGTGATCATGGCGCTCGGCGTGCTCTGGTACGTGCGCGTTCCGGCCACCAGCACGCCGTGGAAGCTGGACCCGAACCATCCGGGCACGTACCTTCCTCCGCTGGCGTACTTCACCGATTTCCTGCCCGCATCGATCATCTTCGGGTTCGGCCTCTGTCTCCTGGTCGCGCCGCTGACGACCGCGCTCATGACGTCGGTGCCGGTGCGGTACGCGGGGCTCGGGTCGGCGATCAACAACGCGATCTCGCGCGTCGGTCCGCAGCTGGCGGGGGCGCTGATCTTCGTTTTCCTCACCGCGAATTTCTATTCCCTGCTGGCGGCGCGCGTCACCGGCATCGACGTCACTTCGGAGAGTTTTCGCAAACTGGTCAGCCCCTTGAACACGCCGACCGATCCCAACCTCGTGGCTGCGGTGCGAGACGCCTCGACGAGCTCGTTCCACCTCGCGATGGTCATCGGCGCGGGACTGCTTCTCGTGGGTGCCATCGTCAACTGGGTCGGCATCCAGAGCAACGCCGCCCAGCCGCAGGAAGAAGAGGTCGCGGAGAAGGAGCCCGCCTCGGCGACGCCGGCGTGACTTCTACGATGGATTCATGGCCAAGCTGATCGATCGCGGTCAACTCCAGGACCTCGTCGCGCGAGGCGCGCAGCTCGTCGAAGTCCTTCCGGCCAAGGAGTACGAAGAGGACCACCTTCCCGGCGCTCGAAGCATCCCGCTGCCTGACATCAATCGAGAGAGCGCAGCCTCGCTCGATCCACACCGACCGGTCATCGTGTACTGCTGGGATTCGGCTTGAGACATGGCGCCCCGGGCCGCGGCGCGGCTCGAGCTCCTCGGGTTCACCGACGTCTCCCACTACAAGGCCGGCAAGCTCGACTGGATGGCGGCCGGCCTCCCGACCGAAGGCGAGAACGCGGCTCGCCCGCGTGCGGGCACGGTGGCGCGCAAGGACGTCCCGGTCTGCTCGCTGACGGATCGCGTGGGTGACGTCCGCGATCGCGCTCGCGCCGCGCGCTGGGATGCGGCCGTGGCTGTCGATCCCAACCGCATCGTGCTCGGCCTGCTGCGAGCCGGGGAGCTCGCCAAGGACGCGGACATGCTGATCGAGCAGGCGATGCGTCCCGGGCCCAGCACCTTCCGGCCCTATGTGCCCATCAAGGAGATGGCCGATTACATGACGGGGCACAAACTGGAGAGCTCGCCCGTGACCACATCCGACGGCAAGCTGGTCGGCCTTCTCCTGAAGTCAGACGCGGTCAAGGAGGCCGAGGGCTGCCCCGACTGCGTCCGCAAGATGATCTGAGGCGCGGCCTCTAGCCGACCTGGACCATCACGAGCTCATGTGGGGGATCGAGCGGCCCGAAGAACTCGTCGATCCACGTCGGATGGTCGGGCGCGGGCAGCGCTGGGGCCGTGATGTGCCTCCATCCTTGCTCCTCGAACCAATCCGGGCTCTCGGGGCTGATCAATGCGATCCACCCTCCTCGAGCCGTCACGCGCCGCATCTCGGCCAGCACGACCTCATCCGGGCCGAAAGCACCGCATGCCGTCGTGAGCTGAGAGGCCGCCGACTCGAGCGGGAGCGACTCAGCCCAACCGGCGATGGCGGTCACCTGGGGCAGCCGGCGCGTGAGCATCGCGCGCAGACCGTCCGACGGTTCGATGGCGATCACACGCGTGGCTCGTCTCACCAGGTGCTGCGTGAGCCGGCCGCTGCCCGCGCCGACGTCGACGGCGACGTCGACGCTGTCCGGCAACGAGGCGATGAGGTCAGGATGGATCGGCTCAAACCTCGTGAGCTCGTCCCACTTCTCGGGTTCGAGGTGGTAGACGAGCGTCCAGAACAGGGCGCGCACCAGGCGATCGCCCGACTCGCCGGCCGGGACGCGTGCCATCTCGTGTTTGCGCACCGCGTCGGGCAGCCGCGCGATGTCGTCGACGCCGAAATGTCGCCAGCCGGGCGGAGCCTTCTCGACCGCCTCTTCGTAGTCCACCGAACCCGTCGTTCAGACTAAGGCGCGGTCGTGAGAATCGCTGTCGTCGCCTCGCCGGTGACGCCGCTGCGCCCGGCGCAGCTCGGCGGGGCGCAAGCGTTCATCTGCGACCTGGCCGCCGGCCTGGTCGCCAAAGGCCATGACGTGACCCTCCACTGCACCGAAGGGTCCGAGGTCGCCGGCGTCAAGCTTGCCACCGTCCGGGCGCCCCTCGACGCGACGGCTGCATTGGTCATGCCCGGTGGCGCGCCGCCGCCTCCCGCCCCAGGCGTCGCGGCGGCGCTGGGGGCGATGTTCGAAGCGATCGCAGCGGAGCGCGTGGACGTGATCAGCCAGCACGCCTTCGACGCTCCCGCCTTCGAGCTCGGTCGGGGCCTGCCGGTGCTGCACACGCTTCATCTGCCGCCGATCGTTGACGCGGTCGTCGCCGCGGCGCGGGACGTGCGGCCCTCCCAGCTCGCGACCGTCTCGCGCTCGTGCCTGGAGTCGTGGCGATCGGCCGGCGTCGAGGTCGGGCAGGTCCTGGCGAACGGAGTTGACGACATGCCTGTCGAGTTCAGCCCAACCCGCGCGGCACTCATCGCCGGACGCATCTCCCCGGAGAAAGGGATCGAGCACGCAATCGAGGCCGCGCGGACCGCCGGTCTCGACGTCCGCATCGCCGGCGCTCACTACGATCCGGCCTATGAGGTCGACCTCACCGGCACCGTCCAGTTCGGCTCGTTGCGGCGCGAGGAGCTGCGCCGGTTGATGGCGCAGAGCGCGGTCGTGATCTGCGCGGTGCGCTGGGAGGAGCCGTTCGGCATGGTCGCCGCGGAAGCCCAGATGGCCGGTTGTCCCGTCGCCGCCTACCGCCGCGGCGCCATGCCAGAGGTGGTTGAGGAAGGAGTCAGCGGTTTCCTCGCCGAGCCGGACGACGTCGGCGACCTGACGGTGGCCGTCCGCAGGTGTCTCGCCCTCGACCGCGCCGCGGTCTCCTCCAGCGCTCGGCGTCGCCTCGGACTCGGCGCCGCGCTGGACCGATACGAGAAGGCTCTCTTGCTCACCGCGCGATGACGCTGACGGCGGTGGTGACGGGCGGATCGGGAGGCATCGGGCGCGAGGTGGTCCGGGAGCTCCAGGCCCGGAGCTGGGAGGTCACATCTTTGAGCAGGCGCGAAGGCACGGACGTGTCCGACGAGAAGGACGTTGTCAAAGCATTTCGGCAGCTGAAGTCGCTCGACGCGCTGATCCACTGCGCGCAGGTCCTGATCAAGCGCCCATTCGCCCGCATGACCGCTGACGTGTGGGACCGCCAGATCGACTCCGGGCTGCGGGGCGCATTCCTGTGCAGCCGTGAGGCCTTCAAGCTCATGCGCCGCCGTGGCGGTTCCATCGTCCTCGTCTCGAGCCTGTCCGGCGTCTTTGGAGCCGAGAAGTTCCCCGGTATGTCCGCTTACGTGGCGGCCAAGTCGGGCCTCGCCGGCCTGACCGAGGCGCTGGCGGTCGAAGGACGGGAGCGAGGCATCCGGGTCAACGCCATCAGCCCGGGCTCGGTCGACACGCCGATGCTCCGCACGGCGGGCGTGGAAGGTCCGGCATTGCAGCCCGCGGAGGTGGCGCGGATCATCGTCTGGCTCGCCTCGACCGAGTCGGCGCCGCTCTCGGGTGCTAACTTGCGGATGGACCCATGACCGCCGACGTGCGCATCACCCGCCGCGCCACCTTCGCCGCCGGCCACATCCTGTGCCGCGAGGACTGGACCGACGAGAAGAACCGCGAGGTCTTCGGCGCCTGCTCGACCGACCACGGCCACAACTACGTGATCGAGGTCACGGTGGGCGGCGTGGTCGATCAGGAGACGGGAATGGTGGTGAACCTGAAGCATGTCGACAACGTGCTGCGGCGGGAGTTCGTCGACGCAGTCGATCACCACCACATGAACCGCGACGTCGATTTCATGCGAGGCGTCATGCCGACCGCGGAGAACGTCGCATTGGCGGCTTTCAATCGCCTGGAGCCACACATGAAACCGGCGCGCCTGCTGAGGGTCAGAGTGGTGGAGACGGAGAACAACTCGGCCGAGGTGAACGCGGACTGATCCGGCCCGCGCGGCAACCCGATTGAAACATATTCACCCAGCGTCCCCCGAAGGCCAGCCAGGCCCACCCACACCACCCTCTTCACCGTCCTCTTTACTTCAGAGGATTTGGCAGCTTGACCTCCACGATCCCGCCCCGCTCCCGCACAACCAGGAGCGGCTGGTCAAACGTCGCCGGCCCGCCGACCACCTTCCCATCCCCAAACCGAAACCGCGAGTAGTGCCACGGACACGTCACCACGTCCCCATCGACCTTTCCCTCTTCAAGCGGACCGCCCGCGTGGGCGCACACGGCGCCGATCGCACGCAGCAGGCCGTCTCGCCTCAAGATCACGACCGGCAGACCCTGCGCCTCGACTCGCCGCATCTCCCCCTCGAGAAAGTCCTCACGCGTCCCCACCTTCACGTAGTCCATAGGGCCTTCGAAGAATGCGTTGTGATTCACCGCCGTCCCGATCCCGAACGTGAGATGTCCGCCCACGTACGCCCCGAACACGGCCATCAGCCACGCCAACGTCGACAGCCCGATCGCGAACGGGCGCAGGTCCGGCACTCCAAGTCGCACCATCAGCGAGACGATCTCGACCGCCAGCACGAACGTCATCGTCAGCCCGTGCACCATCGCGGTTCGGCGCTCGTGCCGATCGGTCTCGTGGAAGTCGGTGTACCCGGTCAGCGCCGCCACGATGCCGCCCGCCACGCCAATCGCCAGCGCAAGATCGCCTGCCACAGCGGGCACCCGCCCGGTCGCCACGAAAAGCCAGTCCGCGAGGACCCCCACCGTCCATGCCCCGACCGGCACGTCGGTGAGCGCTGGGTGCAGCGGATGGCCGAGCGCGGTGGTCCCGTGCATCACATTTTTGATCGACTGGCCGGGTGGACCGAGCGCCTCATAGGCAGCCCCGACCGCTTTCTGGATCGACACCGCCACCGGGTCGAGCCAGGCCTGGCTCCGGACCGCGCGGTCCAGCATCCGCTCCCGTGAGCGGCTCCGACGAATCAAACGCCGGATGTGACGGCTGTCGATTTCCACCCTGGATCCTCGGCTAGAGCCTCAATCGGGAAACGCGACCGTGGCGTAGCCTACTTACGGCTCCCGCGTGTCGGCAGGTACACCTTGAGGGCGCTGACGTCCGCCGCCACCACCGCGGGCGTGCGCCCGGTCGGCCGGTTGTCGGCGTAAACCCGCACCCGCGGCCGGGTTTTGATGCGGAGGCGTTGGAACCGGAAGATCCGTTCCGACCCCTCCTCGGCGTGCTTGCTGGGCAGGACCGACGCCAGCGCGCGCCCGACGATGTCCGATCGCGAGCGCCCGGCGTCCGCAGACAGCTCGAGGTAGGGGTCGATCGGGTTCGAGACGCTGACCGGCAGGTGGCTGCCGATCGACGAGGTGTTGCTGAAGACAAGCGACATCGCGGTGCCGTCCCCTTTGATGTCGCCCGAGAGCTCGTACTCGAAAGGCTTCGCCTCGATCACGTGCCTGAGTGTTTTGACCACGTCGCCGAAGTGCAGGTCCTTGGCCGAATCGCCCAGCACGATCGCCTCTCCGAACAGTCCGATCGCGCACGCCTCGAGAAACACCTTGTCGTTGACGCGCCCGAGAGTGATCCCGCGCGCGTGACCCTCCTTGACGACCTTGATTGCGTGGTCCAGGTCGACCGGCAGACCGAGCGCGCGGGCGAAGTTGTTGAACGAGCCCATGGGCAGTATGCCGAGCGGATGCTTCGAGTCCACCAGCCTCCGCACGACGTATTCGACCGTGCCATCGCCGCCCGCGACGACGACCTGCGCGCGCGGCGTGATCAGCTTCCGGAAGTCGCGCCGCGGGTTGAAGTAGATGATGTGGTAGCCCGCAAACTCACCGCGCAGCCTCGCCTCGATCGACGCGTCCATGCTGCCTGCAAGGCGGTTGATCATCAGCAGCCGGGTCGCATTTTGATTTGCCCGCTTCATCTGAGTAAGGTTGCAGCATGCCCGAGAAGGAGATCGGGGTCGTTGGGCTCGGCACCATAGGCGCTGGCCTCGCGCGCAATTTCGCGTCTCACGGCGTGCGCGTGGCCGTCTACAACCGCACGCATCGGCGCACCGAACAATTCATTGCCGATCACTCCCAAGAAGGCGACTTCATTCCCGCCGCGACCCTCGAGGAGCTGGCTCGTGTCTTGCAACCGCCGCGCGCGGTGGCCGTGTTGGTGAATGCCGGGCGGCCGGTCGATGACGTGATCGATGAGCTGACCAAAGCCCTCGACAAGGACGACGTGATTATCGACGGTGGCAACTCCTTTTTTCAGGACACGCAGCGTCGCGCCGCCGCGCTCGAGAAGGTCGGCTTCGGGTTCTTGGGATGCGGCGTTTCCGGCGGGGAAGAGGGCGCGCTGCACGGCCCGAGCCTCATGCCGGGCGGGACGCGTCAGTCCTACGAGCGCGTCGAAGAGATGCTGACCGCGATCGCGGCGAAAGTCGACGCTGTCCCCTGCTGCACGTACATCGGACCGGACGGCGCCGGGCATTTCGTAAAGATGGTCCACAACGGGATCGAGTACGCGGACATCCAGCTGATCGCCGAGACGTACGACCTGCTGCGCAACGCCCTCGGTCTCGCGCCGGACGAGCTCGCCTCCGTGTTTCGGGAATGGAATGAAGGACGCCTGCAGTCGTATCTGATCGAGATCACGTCCTATGTCCTCGCCAAGCACGACGATGGAAGCGGAGCCGCCCTGGTGGATGGCATCGAGGACGAGGCCGAGCAGAAAGGCACAGGCCGGTGGACCAGCCAGTCCGCGCTCGAGCTCGGGGTTCCCCTGACCGGCATCACGGAGGCCGTCTTCGCTCGCATGCTGTCGAGTCAGAAAGCGCAGCGTGTGAAAGCGTCGGGCATCCTGACCGGCCCCGCGGCCGCGAAGTCGGCCAGTGGTCTGGTCGACGACGTGCAGGAGGCCCTTTACGCGTCGAAGATCGTCGCGTACGCGCAGGGTTTCGAACATCTCGCCGCGGGCTCGAGTGAGTTCAGGTGGGACCTGGACCTCGGCGCGCTCGCCACGATCTGGCGTGGCGGCTGCATCATCCGCGCCAAATTCCTGAGCTCGATCAAGGATGCGTACGAGCAGGACCCGCACCTCGCCAACCTGATGCTGGCGCCGTTCTTTCAGGATGCGCTGGCCAAGGCCCAGCCTGCCTGGCGCCGTGTGGTCAAGGCCGCGGTCGATCACGGCATCCCGATCCCGGCCTTCGCGTCTTCGCTTGCGTACTACGACGGATACCGGCGCGCGCGCGGTCCCGCCAACCTGATCCAGGGCCTGCGCGACTATTTCGGCTCGCACACCTATCACCGCGTCGACCGCGCCGGCGCCTACCACACCCGATGGGCGCAGGGCGGAGAGGAAGTCAAGACCGATTAGGGTGGTTCCGGCTGGCGATGGAACACAGCCATCACCAGCGTGTATAGGCCGATGGCGACCATGGTCCAGACGGCCAGTGACACGGCAAGGCTGAGCACCACGCCCCATCGCGCCACGGTCAAGGAGACTAGCACCGCAAACAGGATCATCGCGATCGCTCCGAGCGTCGCGCCTTCGGTGTCGATGGCGGCTTCTTGCCTGCCCGCCTTCTTCTCGATCAGCGTGAGCGATGCGGGCAGGATGGCTGGAAAGCCGAGGAACAAGCCGCCGAGCTTCGGTCCAAACGCCATCCCCAACAGTCCAGCTACAAGTGAGATGGCCGCGCCAAAGGCAAATCGAACCAGGTACTTGCTCATCGCAAAAAGAGCCAGTAGGCGACAAATGCCGGCATCGCCCACGCGAACCATGCGAGGGCGCTTCCTACGACGGCGCCGAGGTGCTTGACCAGGAGCGCCGCGGTGAGTGCGTAGACCACCAGTGCAACCGCGCCCGCGATCATTCCGGTCGCGTATTTCTCGTCCTTCGAAGGACCCATCGCCAAACCGGTCACGAGCATGCTGGCGGTCGCGACCGAAGGCGCGGCCGAGAAAAGGCCGGCGAACATTTTGGGCTTCAGCATGTCGCTGAACATCGCGAAGGCGACGACGAGAGCGCCGCCCGCGAGGGCACGCACGAACAGCAGGACGACTTCTTTCACGCGGCGTTGCGTCTCGCCTTTCGCCGCACGAGCGAGAGGACGGCCGCTTCATCGCTTTTGAGCCGAGCCGGTATCCGCGAGACGGCTGTGCTGAGCGCGGCCTCCAACCGGCCGTCCAGGTAGGTGTCGATCACCACGGGATGCACATATGAACGGCGGCACACGGCTCGGGTGTGGCCGAGCTTGTGCGCGACCTCATCGATCGCCGCGACGACCTTGCGCTTTGCCTCGTTCTCGGATTCGAACTCCGCCGCATCACGCAGCGCGCCTACGGCCAGGACCGTGCCGGCCCAGGTGCGGAAGTCCTTGGCCGTGAAATCTTCTCCTGTCACCTCGCGCAGGTATTGATTCACGTCGTCTGAGGTGACCGTGCGCCGCTCGCCGTCGACGTCGACGTACTGAAACAGGTGTTGCCCCGGCAGCTCTTCACAACGCTTGATCACCCGCGCGACCCGCCGGTTGGTGATCCCGACCTGCACCTCGACGCCGCTCTTGCCTCGGAACACAAATCGCACCGTCGCACCCCTCACGTCGACGTGCCGGTCACGCAGGGTGGTCAACCCGAACGACTTGTTCTCCTTCGCGTACTCCTCGTTGCCCACCCTCGCGAACGTCGTCTCGAGCAAGCGGATGACGGTCGCCACGACCTTCTCCTTCGGCAGCCCGTTCCGGCTCATGTCGCGCGACACGCGGCTCCTGATCCGCGGCAGCACTCTCGCAAAGCCGGCCATCCGGTCGAACTTGTTCCTGTCGCGGACCTCGCGCCACCGCGGGTGATACAGGTGCTGCTTGCGCCCTCGCGCATCGCGCCCCGTTGCCTGCATGTGACCACGCGGGCGCGCGGTGATCCAGACGTGCTTCCACGCCGGAGGGATGACCAGGGAACGGATGCGGTCGAGGACGGCCGGGTCGCGAATGAGCTTTCCGTCGGGACCCAGATACTCGAAGCGCTTGCCTTTGCGCACGCGATGGATCCCCGGTTCGTCGTCGCTCGTGTAAACGAGCCCGGCTTCCTGTGCGGCCTCCGCGGCCGGGTCGGATGGGACGGCTAGGCCGCGGCTGGCGGTGTGACTGGGGGCCCGCCCCATTCCGGCTGCATCGCCGTCAGGACTCTCCGCTTGCGCGCCCAGAGCCTGGCGATGAGTTCCTCCCGCGAGGTCAGCTCGCTGCAGGGAAACCCGAGCTGCCAGAGGCTCATCCGAACCTCCGCCGGCAGCTGGTCGTCGCACCGGTGAGGTCGCGCCACCTTGGACAGGGCGTCCCCCAGCTGGACCAGTAAAAGCTCGTGCTCGCTCATGTATCCGGAAAACGCTTTCCGGGGTCGGGCTACCGGCTCACCTCGTGCCGCGTGTCGACGAACGCCTGGACCGCCCTTTCCAGGTCGTCGCGCGTGTGGGCGGCCGACACCTGGGCCCGGATCCGGGCCTTGCCCTGGGGCACGACCGGGTACGAAAACCCGACTACGTAGACTCCCTTCTGCAGCATCGCCGCCGCCATCCGACCGGCCAGGGCCGCGTCTCCGATCATCACCGGGACGATGGGGTGGTCGCCTGGCAGGATGTCGAACTCCTCCTCGGCCATACGGCTCCGAAACAGCTTCGTGTTGTCCGCCAGCCGCCGCCGCAGGTCGCCGGCGGTCCGCAAGAGCTCCAGCACCTTCAGGCTCGCGGCCGCGATGGGCGGGGCGACCGAGTTGGAGAAGAGATATGGGCGGGAGCGCTGGCGCAGCATGGCGACCAGTTCGCGGCGGCCCGAGACGTAGCCCCCGCTAGCTCCGCCCAGTGCCTTGCCGAGAGTCCCGGTGATGGCGTCGACCCGCCCCATCACGCCGTGGTGCTCGTGCGTGCCTCGGCCGTTGGGGCCGATGAATCCGACGGCATGCGAGTCATCGACCATGACCATGGCGTCGTGACGCTCGGCGAGCTCGCAGATCTCCGCCAGCGGCGCCATGTATCCGTCCATCGAGAACACTCCGTCGGTCACGACCAACCGGAATCGCGCGTCGGTGCTTTCCTGCAGCTGGCGCTCGAGGTCGGCCATGTCGCGGTTCGCGTACCGATATCGCCGCGCCTTGCATAGGCGGATGCCGTCGATGATGCTGGCGTGGTTGAGCGCGTCCGAGATGACGGCGTCGCGCTCGTCGAGGAGGGCTTCGAAGATCCCACCGTTGGCGTCGAAGCACGACGAGTAGAGGATGGTGTCCTCGGTCCCCAGGAAATCGCTGAGCGTCTCCTCGAGCTCTTTATGGACCTCTTGTGTCCCGCATATGAACCGCACCGAGGCCATGCCGTAGCCCCAGCGATCGAGCGCTTCCTTGGCGGCCGCCACGACCGCGGGATGGTCGGCCAGGCCCAGGTAGTTGTTGGCGCAGAGGTTGAGCACGTCCTTGTCCATCACGGCTACCGTCGCGCCCTGCGGCGAACCGATAACGCGCTCCGGCTTCTCCAGCCCGGCGTCGCGTATCTCCTGCAGCTGTTGTGTCAGGTGAGATCGCATTCGTTCGAACATCAGGAGCTCCAGTCCAGAACAACCTTGCCGCACAGGCCTGAGTGGGCGACGGCGAACGCCTCCTTGTACTGCTCGTATGGGAAGCGGTGCGTGATGACGGGTGAGATGTCAAGGCCGCTCTGCACGAAGACCGACATCTGGTACCAGGTCTCGAAGATCTGCCTGCCGTAGACGCCTTTGACGGTGAGCATTTTGAAAACGACCTGCGACCAGTCGATGCCGAACTCGTGATCGGGCAGGCCGAGCACCGCGATCCGGCCGCCATGGGCCATGTTGTCGATCATGTCGCGCATCGCGCTCGGCCGGCCGGACATCTCGAAGCCCACATCAAAACCCTCCTTCATGCCGAGCTCTTCCTGGACGTCACGAAGGTTGGTCTTGCTGACGTCCACCGCCCTGGTCACACCGATCTTGCGCGCGAGCTCGAGCCGGTAGTCGCTGACGTCGGTGATGACGACAAAGCGTGCGCCGTTGTGGCGCGCCACCACGGCGGCCATGATCCCGATCGGCCCGGCGCCGGTGATCAGGACGTCCTCCGCGACCAGGCGGAACTGGGTCGCGGTGTGGACCGCGTTGCCGAAGGGATCGAAGATCGACGCCACGTCGAGATCGATCTTGGTCAGGTGCGGCCACAGGTTGCCCGCCGGCATGACGATGAGCTCGGCGAAGGCGCCATCGCGCTGGACGCCGATGCCCACGGTGTTCGCGCACAGCGCCCGGCGGCCGGCCATGCAGTTGCGGCAGCGGCCGCAGACGATGTGACCTTCCGCGCCGACTGTTTCACCGGGGTACACCGACGCGACGCCTTCGCCTAGCTCGACGACCTCGCCCACGAACTCGTGGCCGACCACGAGCGGGGGTTTGATCGTGTGCTGGGCCCACTCGTTCCACGCGTCGATGTGGAGGTCGGTGCCGCAGATCCCGGTCCGGAGGACGCGGAGCAGTACCTCACCTGGCCCTGGCTTGGGCTCGGGCACGTCCTGCAGCCAGAGGCCCGGTTCCCTCTTCGCTTTGACCAGGGCCTTCACTGGTCGCCACTTTACAGATGCGCCGAGAGGCGGTTACTTCTCCTCCACCACGAGGTTCGGCAGGTCGCTCCAACCGACGACGAACATCACACGCACGATCGCGTCCGGAAGGCCACGAAGGACGAGTCGACCACTCGCAGCGTTGCGAGCCACGTCGACGATGGCCCTGATCGCGCTCACATCGGAAAACTCGAGACGGCTGACGTCAATCCGCAGATCCCCGTCATGGCGCATCACGCCGCCTGGCGATTGGCCGTCGCGACGGAGCTCCCTGGCAAGTGACCGCGCCACCGGGCCGGCGTTGCGATGGTCCATCAATCCCGCGAGGACGACTGTGCCAAACGGCTCGGTCCGCAACACGACCAGACGGTTGTCAGCGTAGAGTCGGTCCCCTTCCTTCCTCTCGATTACGGCCCTCCCTTCTGCCGGCCACCCCTCCCATATTCCGATCGAAGCGCGCGATCCAGCGATCAAGCGCCTCGAACCAGAGCTCGATCAATCCTCTCGCGGGCCGGGCATGGAGCTCCTCATCCAGCGGGCGCTCAATGCCATCGCTCATTGCCCAATCCCTCTGCAAGTTGATCGAATCTCCCCCCAGACACTCTATAACTTTCTCGATACTTGTGCAACAGCTAGCTCAACGACCCTACTTGGGGCTAGATGTTGCGCGATATATGCTGAACAGTTAGACTAAACCGGAGGTTTTGTGGCCAACGAGAAATCCGATCGCGCCGTGTACAGCATCGGAGCCGTCGCGCGGATGCTGGACGTACCCGCCTCGACCCTTCGGGCGTGGGAGGAGCGTTACTCCGTCGTCACGCCGAGCCGCAGCGGTGGCGCCCAGCGGCTCTATTCGAGAACCCAGGTCGAACAGCTTCGCTTCGTCAAATCGCAGATGGATTCAGGCGCCAGCGCCGCCGACGCACACCGGCTTCTCGCCCAGGAGCTGGCTGCGTCCCGAATTCCCGCGGCGCCCCCTGAGCGGCGATCAGAAGCCAAGTCGCTGATCCTCATCGTCGACAGGGACCCCTACGCGGCGGACCTGGCGGAGTACTTCCTCCGCACCGAGGGGTATGAAGTAGCCATCGCGCACGATGCCGTCCAGGCACGCCTGCACTTCCAGGAACGATCGCCAGACGTGGTTGTGATCGACCTTTTGATCTCAGGCGGAGCCGGCTTCCGGTTGTGCGCGGAGTTCGCGGCCAAAGGAACGGCGTCTGTCCTTGCGGTGGCGGCGATTGACAGCGCGGACGAGGCCATAGACCTGGGCGCTTCGGCCTTTCTCCACAAGCCCCTCGAGCCGCTGGTACTCGTCTCTTCTGTGCGAGACCTGCTCGGTACCAGTGCCCTGACGCGTCAATCGCGCCGTTCGCCTGTCACCCGTTGATCGAGCGACTCGCGAGCGGCAACCAGCGACTCGACGAGATCCTGAACGGCGGCTTGCTCAAGAACTCGATCAACCTGATCGTCGGGGTGCCCGGCAGCGGCAAGACGATCCTCAGCCAGCAGTTCGCGTTCCACAACGCGACGGACGAGCGTCCGGCACTCTATCTCTCCACCCTCTCCGAGCCTCTGGACAAGATCCTTCGATTCGGCGAAACCCTCAAGATCTTCGATCCTGATGCCATCCGGAAGGGTCGCGTCATCTATGAGGACCTCGGCCAGGTCCTCGGTGGTGACGGCCTCGACCAGATAGTGTCCGCGGTCGAGCGCTTCCTGAAAGAGCTTCGGCCAGGCGTCGTGGTGATCGACAGCTTTCGAGCATTTCAAGCGGTCTCCGGTGACTCCACCTCGTTCCGGCGCTTCCTCTACGGTCTGACCCGGCTGTTCAGCGCCAGCGCGACGACCGCTCTGTGGAACGCGCCATACACGCGCGGGCAGGCACTGGA